>RCNC010001413.1_pt1 | contig 31866 bp, 31 predicted proteins | sample 2041301 | NCBI WGS metagenome assembly RCNC01 (sample SAMN09708231, study PRJNA481090) | Marine sediment metagenome, whole genome shotgun sequencing project. | biome: marine sediment; feature: ocean; material: sediment; isolation source: Sewage treatment plant 13A marine sediment (STP13A) ... | reverse complement strand
ATTGACTTCACAAATGGTATAGAAGGGGAGGTGTTTTTCCTGATCTCCCTGCCGGAACGATAGTTCGTAATCAATGGTGATTCGTTCAGGACTGTTCTTTCCGACCAGTGTGATCCTGCGAAAAATGGTCCATGCTGCAGGTTTAAGGAAATCTGCCTGGAGAGGAGCCACTTCTTCAATATACTGAATGGATTTTACAGATAGTTCCATTTCAATTTCCTCCACCTGTATCCTGCATTTACGGGTCCGGTTCTGATTGGTTTTTCGCTTGACCTCAAGGAAGACCGTCCCTGTCTCCATGTATTCCCTGAACCTGACCTTGAACCTGGGCCTCTTCCCATTGTGATGGTCCAGATAGAGGTCCAGTCCTGCTGTATCATAATAAAGGGAATTGTACATGAAGTCCCGGTTCTCCCCTATCTGAAGTACCTGGTACTGTTCCATTGATATCCTGAGAAGATCTGCCAGTTTGGAGGTATGGAATACAAATTTGGTGTCAGTGCGGTTCATCAGTTTAACAGCATCCATTTCCCCGAGGGAAACCGGATCAAACTGTTGCATCACCTCCCGAATATTTTTCGAATCCATAGCCATTAATCGTAAAGATAAATCATTTCTTTAATAAATGTTATTCTCTCCTTATTATCAAAAATTTAATTAGTATAATTACGGCAAAATTTCAAATTATGAAAAAATACCGCTGTACCATCTGCGGCTTTGTATATGACCCTGTGGAAGGAGATCCTGACGGAGGGATCAATCCCGGGACAGACTTTAATGATATACCGGAGGACTGGGAATGCCCGGTATGTGGGGTTGGTAAATCAGAATTTGTGGAAGATGACTGGTAAATAAACTACTTTTTCTCAGGAATTCTTTCGAGGACCTCCAGCAAAAGCTTCCAGAATTTTCCAGTAGTGTGAATGTTGATTTTCTCTTATGGTGTATGGGCTCCTTTAATGGTTGGACCAAAAGAAAGCATATCCAGTCCCGGGTATTTTTCAAGGATCAACCCGCATTCCAATCCAGCATGAATAGCCCTCACAATGGGTTCCTGTCCAAACAGCCCGGCATAAATCCCTTTGGTGATATTCAGGATCTCCGAATCCTGGTTTTGGGTCCATCCAGGGTAACCATCGCTGTGTTCAACAATGGCTCCACCAAGGGCAAGGCAGCTGGCCACACGGTCACCAATATCTTTCTTGGCAGTATCAACCGAAGATCTCTGGGAAGTTAAAACAATGGCCCTGCTGGGTTCTGTAAATTTTATTGATGCCAGGTTGGTGGATGTTTCCACGAGGCCTTTCAGGGTAGGACTCCAGGTAATGACCCCATGGGGACATGCATAAAGCGCACGTAATAAACCAAGTTGTTTTTTTCGGGTCAGGATGGTTTCCGGCAGTTCTGACCTGGAAAGCTGGATGCTTAGCTCCGGTTCAAAATCCTTTAGTTCAAGCAAGAGGGCATCGGTAAATTCTTGATAATAATCCTCAAAATCTCTCACCAAATCAGCCGGTATGGTAAATATGGCAAAAGCTTCCCTTGGAATTGCATTCCGCAGATTTCCCCCATCGAAATTTGAAAGGGCGAGCCGGAAATCATTGCCGGCATTCCATAAGAACCTATTCATGATCTTGATGGCATTACCCGGACTTTTATGGATCTCGTCTCCTGAGTGCCCCCCCTTCAGTCCACCTACAGACATTTTGTAAGCAACTGATCCCTCATTGGTTTTTTTCGTTTTAAATGTAAACGTGCCGATTGTATCAATGCCACCGGCACAACCGATAAACAACTCACCTTCGTCCTCAGAATCAAGGTTGATCAGGATCTCACCGGTCATAAAACCAGGTTCGAGGTTTTGTGCACCGGTCATACCGGATTCCTCATCCATCGTAAATAGGCATTCAATGGGGCCATGCTCCAGGTTTCGGTCTGAAAGGATAAGCATCTGGGCCGCTATGCCGATGCCGTCATCGGCCCCCAGGGTGGTACCACTGGCCCTAATCCACTCACCATCGATTATTGGGACAATGGGATCCTGGCTAAAATCATGTGGACTGTCCTGGTCCTTCTCACCCACCATATCCATGTGGCTCTGAAGGATGACTGTTTTCCGATTTTCCATTCCGGGACTGGCAGGTTTGGAGATCAATACATTGCCTGTTTTGTCTTTCCTGGCTTGAAGCTTATGTTCGTGGGCAAATGCCAGCAGGAAATCTATGACCTGACCTTCATTCCTGGATAGCCTCGGGATTCTGCAAATATCTTCAAAATATTTCCACAGAAGTGCATTGTCAAGGTCTGATAGTGGATTCATTGAGATGTTCGGGATAGGTAAATGTTTTATAAAATAAGTGATAAATAACACATCCCCGACAAAATGGATCTTGTTTTTTTCTCCTATTTTTAAGCTTCTTTTAAATATCCTCAAAGCCGAATTAGAAAATGAGCAAAAGGACCATAGTTACCATGCCGGGTGATGGCATAGGGAAAATAGTTTTGGAAGAAACACTACGCATCCTGGATACTGCGGGATTCAAGGCAGCATATGTAAATGCTGATATTGGCTGGGAATTTTGGAGAGCTGAAGGAAATCCCCTGCCAGACCGGACCATTGATCTGCTGGCCAGGCATAAAATTGGGCTTTTTGGGGCGATTACATCGAAACCCAAGGAAGAAGCTGCCGAGGAACTGGATCCCTCGCTGCTGGGAAAAGGACTGGTCTATTCCAGTCCGATTGTGGGATTAAGGCAACACTTCAACCTGGATGTATGTATCCGGCCCTGCCGTACCTATAAGGGTAATCCCCTTAATTTTATTCGCAAGGGACCGAACAACACGGTTGAAGAGCCGGAAATAGATGTGGTGATTTTCAGGCAGAATACAGAGGGTCTCTATGGTGGTGTTGAATGGTCAGATCCTCCTGATAGTGTATACGAAGCCCTGCTCAGCCATCCAAAATTTCAAAAGAACTTTTCAAATGTTCCGAAGGCTGAGCTGGCAGTTTCGACCAGGATCTTCACCGTTGGGGCCACGAAACGGATATTATTGGCTGCTTTCGAATATGCCAGGAAGTATCAGTACAGGTCAGTGACAGTATGTGAAAAACCAAATGTCATCAGGGAGACTTCTGGCCTCATGTTCAGGCTGGCCAAGGAGATCCAGAAATCGCATTTTTCCGATATTGAACTGTGGAATACAAATATTGATGCCCAGATGATGTGGCTAACCAAGAATCCTGAAGATTATGGTGTTATTGTAGCAGGGAACATGTTTGGGGACATTGTTTCCGATGGGTTTGCGGGACTTATCGGGGGACTCGGTTTTGCATGTAGTGCAAATATAGGAGAAGAAGTGGCAGTTTTTGAGCCAACGCATGGTTCAGCTCCAAAATATGCCGATTATCCTGTTGGTATTGTAAATCCCATCGCCATGGTTGAATCGGCATGTATGATGCTTGACCACCTGGGCGAGAACGATATTGCAGGCCGGATCAGGTCGGCTATTGGAAGGGTGGTAAGCCATGGAGAGGCACGGACATATGATATGCTCAAACTGACGGGCAGGCAAGATGTCCTTCAGAAGGGTGCCGCTTCTACCACTGAAATGGCAGATGCCATCATTGCAGCCCTGTAGCATTGAACCGAACAGGTATTAATTACCAATCAAAATGAAAAAGCTATGATGGAAGTAAATGAACTCTGGCCTGAACTGGAATGGATCAAAGATCCTGACCTGCGTCAGAATACAGCCAGGACCTGGGAGCTGGCATTGTCAAAAAGTGCTTTGTCTGCTAAAGACCTGGATGAGATCCCATTTACCCTCCTGGTTGAAGACCTGGATGTTAGTTTCATGGCACATAAAAGATGTGTGGTTCACATTGCCAGGGATAGTGGAAAACAAATCCAGTCACATTTTGGAGGAGAGCTCCCGGTAAACATGGATGTTCTGATTGCCGGAGCCATACTGGCCGATGTGGGAAAACTCCTGGAGTACGAGAAGAAAGATGGAAAAGTTGTACAGGGTAGCTATGGTAAATACCTGCGCCACCCATTTTCCGGCGTATCCCTGGCGGAATCCTGTGATGTTCCTCCCGAGGTATGCCACATTATTGCAGCTCATGCCGGGGAAGGGGATCATGTCAACCGTTCGGTTGAGGCATACATTGTACATCACGCAGATTTTATGACATTCCTGCCCTTTAAGAGCCGTCTCCAGGTTTAAAATTTTTATCTGTTCATTAATTTTCTTTACTTTATAGATTCAGCTACCGGCATGTGAATTATGCTGAGTTTCGACCAGATACTTGTCTTTATTGTCCTAGTGTTCATCCTCATTTCCCTCTACAGGGAGATCCTCGGCCCTGCGTTTACTTTCCTGGTCGGTGTGATTGTATTGGGCATATTCGGTGTTCTTACCCCTGCGGAGATCTTAAAAGGTTTTGGGAATGAGCAAATTGCTGTAGTCATCATGTTGCTATTAATCGGGGACGTGATACGCCGGACCGCTGTGGTGGAGGTGATCTTCGACCGCTTGTTTAAATCGGCCCGCAGTTATCGAGGGTTCATGAGCCGTATGACCTTACTGATCGCCGGGTTTTCAGCCTTCCTGAACAATACACCCCTTGTTGCGGTGATGATCCCTTATGTACACTCCTGGTGCAAACGGAATAATATCTCTCCGTCAAAATTTCTTATACCCCTCTCGTATGCAGCCATCCTCGGGGGATCTGCCACCCTGATAGGGACTTCCACAAACCTGATCGTAAATGGACTGATAGTGGATCAGACCATTATCCCCGACCTGGAACCTTTGAAGATATTTGACTTTGCCGTGGTAGGCGTTCCCATGATAGTGGTTGGTAGCCTATACCTGCTTTTTTTTGGTGAGCGATTGCTGCCCACCAAGCCGGATACCCTCGCTCAGTTATCATTGGGACGAAGGGAGTACATGGTTGAGGCCAAGGTAGTACATAAGTCCCCCCTCATCGGAAAAACCATTGAAGATGCCGGATTGCGGAACCAACCGGGATTTCATATCGTGGAAATCTGGAGACGGGGCTATAAGATATCAGTTTTCGGGGCAGATTTCCTGCTGGACAGGGGTGATATCCTCATTCTTGCGGGTGAAACTGAAGCCATTGCGGACATGGTCAAATCAAGGTCAGGACTGAACATCCCGGAAGTAGGGATGCTGAGCAAGAAATCGCGGACAGAAATAGTTGAAGTTGTTGTTTCACAAAATTCTACTATCACCAATAAGACTGTTAGGGAAGCCAATTTCAGGAGCAAGTATGACGCTGCCATTGTCTCGGTACACAGGAACGGGGAACTCATCAAGGGAAAGGTGGGTGAGGTGATCCTGAAGGCGGGTGATGTACTGCTGCTTTTTACCGGGGAAAATTTTGTTGCCAGGACTGTGGCCACCAAGGATTTTTATTTCATTTCCAAGGTCAGTGAGATGGTCAAGCTTGAATGGTACAAGAGTGTTATCCTGCTGGGTGGATTGATACTGGCCATCCTATTGGCTGCGCTGAATTTATTCCCACTCTTCATTTCCCTCTTGTTGTTACTGGTGCTTTCAATGGCCATGCGTATCACACATCCCAGGGAATTGCCCGGGGCCATCGATTATAACCTGGCATTGATCATTGTGCTTTCGCTGGCACTTGGGACTGCTATGATAAAGACCGGGACGGCTGACCTGGTGGCGGACGGTGTGATCAGGCTTTTTCAGCCGCTCGGGGTGATCGGGATACTCACAGGTATCTACCTGATCACCACCATCCTGGCGGCATATATTACCAGCAAGGCTGCAGCTGCCATCATCTTCCCTATTGCACTTACCACGGCGATCAACCTGAGCATGGATCCCATGCCATTTATCCTGATCACCGCTTATGCTTCATCTGCCAATTTTATGACACCGGTTGGTTTCCAGACCAACCTCATGGTTTATGGTCCTGGTGGTTACTCCTTTAACGATTTCTTTCGTATCGGAGCCCCCTTGACATTTCTATACATGGTGGTGTGCATAACCATTCTTTCATTTATCTACGTTTAACCATTTTACATGATGGAGCGATCACAAGAACACATGTTGTTAGCGGTACATACTGCTTTTGCAGGTGGACTGTCCATCATGGAAGTCTACAGGAAAAATGTATTTGAGACTGAATTGAAGAAAGATCTTTCACCGGTTACCGAAGCAGATTATGCCTCCCACAGGATCATTACAGCGCATTTGGATCCCTCAGCTATACCCATCCTGTCAGAAGAAGGGAAAGAAGTCCCTTATCAGGTCAGGAAACAGTGGAAAAAGTTCTGGCTGGTCGATCCCCTGGACGGTACCAAGGAGTTCATCCGAAGAAATGATGAATTTACAGTGAACATAGCATTGATAGAGGAGCAGGTACCAGTAATGGGTGTTATTTATGCACCCTGCCAGGATACCATGTATTTTGCTTCAGATCTCATCGGTGCGTTCAGGATAACAGCGTATTCAAAAAAGGACGGATCTATTCAAAACCTGGATAATTTGATGGAACATGCAGAAAAATTACCAGGAAAAATTCCTCGCAGACCGTATACAGCTATAGCCAGCCGATCACACAGGAATGAGCAGACGGATATGTTTATCAAAGGGCTGCAAAAAGACCATCCCGGCCTCAAGTTTGTCTCCACCGGCAGCTCCCTGAAATTTTGCCTTATGGCTGAAGGGACAGCGGATATATACCCCCGTTTCGGTCCCACAATGGAATGGGACACTGCAGCCGGCCATGCCATAGCCCGGGCCTCAGGATGTTCGGTTAAGATCCATAATAAGGAAGATGACCTTTCCTACAATAAGGAAGATCTTTTCAATCCATGGTTCATCGTTACTCGAACACCTTAACCGCTTTTTCTCCATGGGCGGTGGCATATGCCCTGAGCATTCCGGAAGTATTGAATTCCATGGCTATATTTCCCTGTCTGTCAACACAAATTACGCCCCCTTTGCCCCCGGCTTCCTTGAGCTTATCCTGGATGACTGCGGAGGTGGCTTCCTGCAAGGTAAGACCACCGTATTGCATCATTGCGGAGATGTCATGTGCCACGGTATACCGGATAAAGAATTCTCCATGACCGGTAGCTGAAACAGCGCAGCTATTGTTATTGGCATAATTTCCGGCACCAATGATGGGGGAGTCCCCAATCCTTCCATAGCGTTTATTGCTCATTCCGCCCGTGGATGTTCCGGCCGCCAGGTTCCCATCCCTGTCAAGTGCCACACATCCGACAGTGCCATACTTTTCTACCTGGGCTTTTTCAAGTTGTTGCTGCAGCTGTTTCCAGCGTCTTTCGGTATAGAAATAATTGCTGTCCACAACGACTCCGCCCTGGCTGGCCACAAAGCGGGATGCCCCTTTGCCACTGAGCAAAACGTGGGGTGATTTTTCCATCACTATCCGGGCGGCTGAGATGGGATTTTTGATATCCCCTATACCGGCTACCGCTCCGGTATTTAAGGTTTTACCATCCATAATGGAAGCATCCATCTCGTTTTTACCTTCATGTGTGAATACGGCACCCTTTCCAGCATTGAACAGGGGCGAATCCTCCATGATACGAATGACAGCTTCAACTGCATCCAGGCTTGTTCCTCCTGAGTCCAGTATCGTGATGCCCTTTTCCAGGACTTCAGTCAATTTCTCAGACAGGGCTTCGGCCCTTTCGGAGGAGATGAACTGGGGACTGATATTCCCGGCGCCTCCGTGGATGACAATGGCGTACGCGGGTTTTTCCTGGCCGAGGGAAAACTGGAGGCTTAAAATGGTTATCAAGGCTATCAGGGATGTTTTCATAATACATAAACTTAACGTGAGTTCTATGGGATTACATATTGAACCAGTAATTCAGTTTGATGGTCAGCGCCCTGTGCTTGGGTCCCCAGAATTCAACGGCATAGTTGTCCGTGTAGACGATATACAGGTCTGACATGGGCTTGAAGCGCCACTGTAAGCGGCTGTTGATGTTAAAATTATCATCCTGGGTATTGTACTGCAGAAAAGTTGTCCAGAAAAGCTTCCTGGAGAAGTTGATCTCTGTACGGGGACTGATAAGGAGTAATCTGTCTTTTCCATATGGTTCCGGAAACGACAGGTCGTTTTGTTCAACATTCACTGAGAAATTACCCCAGGGCTGGGCCCGGAACTTGACCCCCAGGATATATTGTAGCTGTGTCCCGTTAAAAAATCCCCCATAGGATACACTCCCCATGATACTGAACAATCTGCGCTGGTCTGACTGTAGCCTGATCTTTGCCTGGCCATAGGGATATATGCCAGCCGGTAAGGGTTCATTATTAATAAAAGTAAAAGGAAAGAGGAGGTTGACCACATTGTAATTGTAGGATATCCCTACGTTGGCGGTGGAGGAGAATTTAAGTGTATATCCGGCTTCGATATCGCTGTTCAGCAGTGAAAATGTTGTATCGCTGTCATAGGAATATCTTGCATTGATCACGTGGGAGATGATCCGGTCATTCTTTTCCGGATAGAAAGTATAAGAAAACCGGGTATACCAGTGGTTAAAACCGATATAGACAGAGGTATCCCTTTCAGCATCATAGTATTTTTGTCCCCGAATATACCCCATGTCCGCCCTGTAGTTCTTCCCAAGTCCCGCCAGGTTGGAGTAAATACTCAGGTTCCGGTTGTCATATCCTATACCTGTGTTGTAGAAATAATCTTTCTTTTTTAGACCCGGACTGAAAGATTTGGAATACCCTGCAAAGGTTTGGAAACGTCCGTCGGCAGAGCGGTACTGGAACTCAAGTCCCATGTTACGGTTATAATCGGGATGCTCACTTCGCAGGGCATCCCTGTTATGGAAATATCCCTTGATTACAGACCGTTCAAGCACCTGCTGATGGAAGGCTGCCACGGTATAATTCTGGGGAAGGAATTGTTCCGTTTCCCTGGTCTGCAGGTTCATGGCTCCGATGCGGAGATTCTGGTTTACATTGCCGCTTAACCTTGCTCCGTAGAGGATGGGGATGGGATTTCCATCATTATCCAATCCTATCCTCCGGGAGAAGAACGGTTTCATGGGAGGAATCCCGAAATCTTCAAAGACATCGCTGTTTTCCAGAAAGAAGACACGTTTTTCGGGAAGGCGGATGTCAAATAGCGTAAGGTTAATCACCTGTTCATCCACCTCGACCTGTGAAAAATCCGGGTTTACTGTTAGATCCAGGTTCAGGCTGGAGGTAACAGGAACCTTGGCATCAAGTCCGGCCTGGAAGTCATATTCCGCCGGTGTGTCTGCCTCATAATCCTTAGCTGTGGTACCACGTACATAGGGAATCAGAGCAAAGTTCCTGCTGGCTTTTGCCGGAGGTTCATTCCAGTTTAATACACCCAAATACCCCAGGTCTTCTTCATTAAATTCTATGGGGACCGGTGCCCAGGTATGAATGCTGTTCGATCTCGCATCCCTTCGGAAAAAATTGATTCCCCACTGGTCTTTTTCTTTATCGAAACGCAGGGTTTTATACGGAATGGCAATCTCCACGATCCAACGGTCGGAATGGTTGCTTACCTCGCAAAACCATTTGTTATCCCAGGCCATATTGACCCCCCGCCGGCTTCGGCCAGGTTCGGGATCTGTCCTTCTCCCCGTTTGCCCTGTTACCAGGTATTCGGTCTGGACCCCGGCAGGAGAAACCCCAAAAGTAAAGCCATTGGTCTTTTCGTTTACAGGATCTATGACCACCCCAAATCCATCTCCGTCCCAGAACTCTGCATCCCTTTTAAGGGTTTTGATCACATAATCATCTGTTCCATAGCATTCTGCTCCAATATACAGGAACTGCTTATCAAATGTGACCCTTACTTCGGTACGCAGGTCTACCTCCACCCTCCGGTCATCCACCGGGTAGCTCATCCAGAATCCACCGGCCACCGGCAACCTGCTCCAGATCTCTTCAGAGAGTATCCCATCAATGGTGATTGGATCTGTGGTTTCCTGGTGCTCATAAATGTAATCGAGATCAGGATATCCCAGGACCGTTGCCGGAAAGCATAATAAACAGATAAGGCAGGGCAGGGGGTGAAATTTCATGAACCAGACTAGTTAAAGTACAATTAGTACTTTAGATGGTTAAATTACAAAAAAAACCCGTCAAGCCTTACCCTGTTTTACACTGGGTTTGCCTGACGGGTACAAGAATTTACTTGATATCCTAATAGTCTAGCCTCACATTGGCGTAGCTCGTATTAACATTTACAGTAGCCGAAGGATTCTCATCTGCGCCTATGTTGCCATAAACCTTCATTTTATTGCTTTCCTGTATCCTGCTAATCTTGCCACCGCTGTCATGATAGCTGATCTTTGCGTAGGATGTCTCACCGTCCAGTTCATATGAGGCCTTCTCGTCCAGTCCGATTTTATATCCCCCGTATTTGGCCTCAACATTGACTGATTCGAATGTAGGTGGCATATACTCGATCTCGCATTTTGAATACCTGGTATCAGCCTCCAGTTTTTTGCTTAATTCGTCAGCTTCGATGTCTGAATAACTTGATTTGACAACAAGATTGGATAATTTACCGAATTTGTAGCCGTCATATTTGCCTTCTATGACAACAGAACTGGCCTCTTCAATGCTGAGTTTCATATAACTGGTATAGCCAACAAAAGCCTTTGCCTTCTTAATATCCAGGCTTGAATATTTGATATTAGCCTTGAGCCAGCTGCACTCACCTATATTGCTGCCACTGGCATAAGCCAGGGTGACTGTATTCAACGGTTTTACCTGTCCCCTGGTTAGCTTATTAACTGTCAGTTTACCATACCTTATTTCAATCTGGGCATGGCCACTAAGTTCATCCAGGAAGGCATGGCCGTATTTATTACTGAGTTCCAGGTCGAGGTCTTTCGGTATCTGGACCGCATAATTGATCTCGAACTCATTGTTCCCGTTGTTGGACCTGAACCTGTCTTCGAATACAGTTTCAGCTTTAACCGATTTGCCTTCTGTACTGAACTTGACATTGATCTGATCAAGCATCTTTTGTGCCCTGTCTTCATTCGAGTTTTTAACTTTCACGATAACATCGATCTTGATCTTTTGCGAGTCCCAGTTCTGGATGTCAACATTACCATATTTATTATGCAGGATCAGTTTGGAATAATCCGCTGTTCCATATTCTTCGTGAAACTCTTTTGTTACTTGATCCTGGGCGCTGGTTAAGATCGGTGTTAATCCTAAGAGAACGCCAAGCAACAGAATGTTAAATTTCTTTGCTTTCATGATTTTTATATTTATTATTTACCTGGTTTACTTCTTCCAATTGACTTATAATCTGGCTCATTACCTCCAACTTAAGCTGGTAATGTGAGATCATTGCATTGATGACCCGCTGATCGTTGGGATTGGACTGGAAGTCTTTCTGAAGAGAATGGAACAATTTGTCCATTTCCTCTAATTCAAACATCAGCATTTCCCTTTGTTTAGGATTATCAATGTTAAGCTTGTTGATCTCCTGGTACTTATTGTTTATCAAAGAGGTATAGTAGAATTCAGCCTCACCGAACTCCTGGGATATATCCTGAAGGGATAATACCCGCTGGTCCTGATAGTAAATTCGGGCCTGTTCATATATGAGAATGCTGGACAAGGCGACTAAAAGTAAAACAACAGCTGCTTTCAGGACGTATGGAATGCGGGAGAAGAGGGACCTGGACTTCTGTTTGTGCAATTTTTGCTCAAACCTTTCCATGTGACCTGAAGATGGCTCCTGGCTGTCAAATCTCTGCCGATTTTCCTGTATTTGCTTCTCAAGCTTATTCATGGCTACTTTTTTTTAGCATTTCTACCAGTTTCTGCCTGGCCCTTGTGAATTGTGACCTGGATGTGGAAGGGTTGATATCCAGGATCTGTGCTATCTCCTCGTGGTCATAACCCTCAAGCAGGTAGAGGGTAAGCACCACCCTGAATCCGTCCGGCAGTCTCATGATGGCTTCCCTTATCTCTTCTATCCTGTCACTGATGTAATCATCATCACTACCCTCATCCCGGTCCGGAATATTTCTTTCTTCCAGTATTTCAAATGACAGTCTGCGCTTTTTCAGGCTGTCGAGGGACCGGTTGATTACGATTTTTTTTAACCAGGCCCCGAAACTCACCGTACCGCTGTACGTTTCAATCTTTTCAAAGGCTGACAAAAAGGATTCCTGCATGATATCCTCTGCTTCATCCGGATCTTTGACCATCCTGAGACTTGTATTATACATGGCGTTGTAATACAAACCGTAGATCTCAAACTGAGCGCTCCGGTCTTTGTCCCTGCATTTGTCTATTAGATCCTGATGAATATTGGGATACGCTGGCTCTTTTGCCATTCAATTCTGGTATAAAGACGAGTACTTATTTCTTTCTGCTGCAAATTACGAAAAAAAAAAGGCAGAATCATCTAGCAGTCCCACACAATGCTCAGAAGAGCAACATCATACCGGTGTTGACCACGCCTGTTTCATAGTCAAGCTCTGACCCGAACATGCTGTGGGGGATCATATTTACGAGGAAAAAAACAAGGGCAGCAATCCATGCATACGCCGGTCTGTCTTTGCGGATGTTCATCACAACAGCCAGGATCCAGAATAACAGGGCAACCAGCACCTTGTTGTCCGTCATGTCCTGTCCGAAAGGAAAACCGGTCCAGTATGCACCGAAAGCATATTTCTGTATGACGGGTCCGAGTACAAAACCGCCGACAAACAGGAAGACAATGGTGAGGATCCCGTATAATTTATACCTGCGAAGACGGTAAACAGCAAAAAGTCCAGCTACAAGTGATAGCAACTGGGCTGTGAAAATAAAAAGGATATGCGGTATCAATACAAATGCCGGCACAGATCCCTTAAATCGGATAACAACAGGCACCTTGTTAACGGGGTAAGCCTGGTTATTGCTTAACAGGACGACGGTATACTCCAGCTTACCAGCAGGTGGCTGGCTGGGCAGGAAGCCGATAAGCTCCTGTCCCTGCATCACCATCCGGACGGTGTCAAGAGGATCAGCTGTTTTATATCTTTTATAGATGATCATACCCTCGATATCATCCCCTGGAACTGTGACGCTGATTTCCCTTTCTGTACTTCCGCCATGGCTCCTGGGAAGGCTAGCCTCGATTTTTGTAGTGCCTATCTCGATGTTACGGTCTACAGGATATGTTGGTCCCGTTTTCCGTTGGTATATGACCGTGGCTATGGTGATCACAACAGCCAGGATCCAGAATATCGTTTTTTTCTTCATCTTATTATTTTATAATTATAGCTGGACCAGCAGATCCAGTTCCTGTTCATCTCTTTTGACGGTGACCACTATGATCTGTCCCTTATTAACACTTTTAAGGCGGTACATATAATCATATATACCGTTGACGGGCTGGCCTTCAATGGCCATGATGTAATCCCCTTGCTTCATTCCTCCGTTGTAAGCTGGTTTTCCAGGTGTTACAAAATCAACCCTCATTCCATCCTGGTCGTCACTATCGGTAAAATCCGGCATAATCCCCAGTGTGATCCGGCCACCCCTGCGTCCCTGAAACCGGACTTTCGGTCCTGCTTCCTGGTAACTCAGGGATGAATCCATCTGGTCGATATGCTGCGCTATCATGGTGGTATAATCTGAAATGTTGACCATCCCCTGAAGGTTGATTTGTTCTATATCATCCTCCGGGGTGTGATAATCTGTGTGGGCACCAGTTGTCAGGAACAATACCGGGATATCCTTGCCATAGAAACTGCTGTGGTCAGAAGCACCAAATCCTTCCATGGTAGTACTGAGATCCAGGCTGTCATGCTGTATGAGGCTGGTGACTATCTCTTCACTTTCTTTGGCTGTACCGATACCACCGACCTGGAGTTGCTGGTTCCGCAGGCGTCCCACCATGTCAAGATTGATCATGACCCTGATTTCTTCAAGGGGCAGTAAGGGATTATTTACGTAATACTTTGAACCCAGAAGGCCCATTTCTTCTGCACCAAATGCGATAAACAGGTAGGAATTGGATGCTGTCCCGGATCCCAGGGAAATTGCTTCAGCGATTTCAAGCAGGGCTGCCACGCCTGAGGCATTATCATCAGCCCCGTTATGGGCGGCTGTGGTATCCGGTTTTCTTGAAGAACTACTCATTCCGCCCATCCCCAGATGGTCATAATGGGCCCCTATGACGATATGCTTATCTGCTGTTTCCCGGTTACTTCCTTTCAGGTAGGCTATAACATTATATGTTGTGGTTGTACTTGGCTGAACCTCTGCACCTGCAGAAACAGTCATATCAATTCCGAAGGATGAAGGTTCCCTGGAAGCGTTGAGCTTATTTTCCATATCCCCTGCACTGGTCCCTGCGGATGAGAGGATGAGGTCTGCTGTTTTGCGGCTGATGTGGATCGCCGGGATACTTACCTTACCCTCCCGCCTTTCAAGGCTGATCAACTTATCTTCCTGATCGAAGTTCGGTCCGGATATAAACAATACGCCTGCAGCTCCCTTATCACTAGCCAGCATAGCTTTGTCACGTTCATTGCTGTACGCATGGAAGACAGAGACTGTGGAATCGATTTCTGCATTCCCCCGCAGGATCATCACCCATTTGCCAGTAACATCGAGGCCTGCATAATCATTCCATTGGATCTCCTCTTTGTCGATCTCAAAACCGTATCCTGCAAAAACAACTCCAGCGGATGATTCTTTATTTGCCGTGAATGGGAAAGGGGCAAAATCGTCTGATAATCCTGCATCCATTTTCCCAATCCTCAGGTAATTAGCGGCGCCTGTTTCCAGGTCTGTAATTACTTCAAATGCCTGCAATCCACCATCAGCCATCAGTTGGAGTCCCGCTTTACTGAATTCATCAGCTATGTAAAGTGCTGCAAGCCGATCTTCTTCAGTTCCAGGAAGCCTTCCCTTCAAAGAATCAGATGCCAGGTAGCTGATATGTTGGAACAATTCATCCGTAGTGATATCCGGGTTCTCCTTATTGAAAGAGCATCCCGGAAATGCCAGGGATCCCAGTAGCAGAAGCAGAGGGAGGATGGAAAAAATTCTTTTTCTCATGATTTTAAGGAAATTAGGCGGTAAAGATATATAATTTCACATGCCTAGATATGATATGTATTAAATCAAATGTTAAAAAAATTCCAAAAAAACTTGACAGGTATTTAAAAAAAGCATAGTTTTACACTTGTGTTTAACAAAATAGTTAAACTTGTTTGTTAAACACTATAGTTTGACGAATTTGTCAGTACTGTAGTAAGAAATAAATACTTGATCAGATGGTAACTGATAAAAAGAAAAACCTGGAGCCTGATACTGAACGAAAGATCCTTGAAGCAGCTGGCAAGGTTTTCATGAAGAAGGGCAGGCTAGGGGCCAGCATGCAGGATATTGCAGATGAAGCTGGTATCAACCGGACCCTCCTGCATTATTATTTCAGGAACAAGGAGAAGCTTTTCGATACCATATTTGCAAAGGTGCTTGCCCGTGTATTTCCTACAATGGTTGAGGCATTTGCATCAAACAGGCCTTTTATTGAGAAAGTGCAGATCTTCGTTGATACATATTCAGAATTGCTGAAGGAAAATCCTTATTTACCAGTATTTGTATTCCAGGAGATATCGCTGAACCCTGACCGCCTGGCTGTTATTATTCAACAAACCGGATTGGATCCGGATATAGCCATTAAAGGATTGTCCAGGGAACGAACTGGAATCTCTTGGAATGGTTGATATAGATCCGCGGCATATGATTGCCAACCTGCTGGGAATGGTAATCTTCCCATACATTGGCAGAGCTTTATTACAAAAAGTTGCATTCAAAGATGATGCGCCTGCCTACGAAAAATTTCTTGAGGAAAGGAAAAAGCATGTGCCTGAAATCGTCGGCATGGCCTTCCAGGGTTATAATCAATAAAATACGAAATATCTATAGAAATGAGATACATCATTAGCATGCTGGTTTTTTATTCAGGCATTTGCCTGGCCCAGCCGGTGGATACACTTCAACTGTATGATTGTCACAAGTCCGCCATTGAAAATCATCCTTATTTCAAACAGAAGGATTTGTATTCCCAATCTTCAGAACTGAGAACAAAGAATCATACCGCAAACTGGTATCCAAGCCTGGATCTGAACGGGAAATACACCTGGCAGAATGAAGTGGTTGAACTGCCTATTCCTGTTGAGATACCGGGATTTGAAACACCCTTGATGCCTCATTATAATTATAAATTGAGCCTGGATATCCAGCAAACCATATATGATGGAGGTTTTACCAAATCCAGTAAAAAGGTTGAAGAGTCCACCCTGCTCATAAACCAGCAGCAGGTGGAAGTGAGCCTTAACCAGTTGAAAGATCAGGTGAACCAGCTATTTTTTTACATCCTGGCCTTGCAACAGCAGGAGAAAAGCATTCAACTAAAACTGGATGAGTTGGAGAAAAGGTTTACGGTCATTGAATCAGGGGTAAGAAACGAGATATTCCTGGATTCCGACCTGGATATCATGAAGGCAGAGATCCTGAAGGTGAAGCAGCTTCTGTCTGAGATCAGCATTACAAAATCATCTGTATTCCAGATGCTTGGCAATCTTACTATGATGGATATACAGGAGGGGGCCGTACTGGTATTGCCTCAATCTGATGTGGCGGTTTTGGTAGAAATACCCAGGCCGGAGCAGGTATTGTACGACCTGCAGATCCTCAACCTGGATGCAAGTATGGATCTGGTATCAAAACAGCGTCATCCAAAGGCATATGTATTCGGATCATTTGCCTATGGAAATCCCGGTTTGAATTTCTTCCGGGATGAGCTCAGGGGATATTATGTTGTAGGGGCAGGACTACAATGGAATATATGGGATTGGAGTAAGACCAGCAGGAGCAAGCAGGACATAAGCATACAACAGGAACTTGTCAGGTCACAGAAAGCAGCTTTTGATAAAAACCTGAACATTCAACTGTCAGAGAAACAGGCTGAAATATCCAAATACAGTGAAGCTGTCATCCGTGATGAAGAAATAGTTCTCCTACGTGAAAAGATCAGCAAAAGTGCTGCCTCCCAGCTAGAAAACGGAATGATCACCACAACAGATTATATTACTGAACTGAATGCTGAAACAGAAGCCAGGATCAGGCTTGAAACCCACCGGATCCAGCTGGTGCAGGCACAGATCAATTACCTGACTACAAAAGGAATCATATAAAACAATAATATTCAAATCATGAAAAATAGAATTATTCAAGTATTGTTGCTTGTATTAATTGCAGGATGTTCAGGCCGGGATGACCTTTCCGATGCCTATGGTAATTTTGAAACCATAGAATACCTGATCTCCGCTGAAGGAAGTGGCAAGATCCTGGAGCTGGATCTGGATGAAGGCGATATCCTTTCTGTCGGCCAGGCGGTAGGCTTTATTGACACTATTCCCCTCCATCTCCAGGTCATACAGCTGAAGGCGAAGATCGAAGCCATCAATGCTCAGAAAGCTGGCGTCAGGGCACAGATCCAGGTGCAGAAAACACAGAAACAGACCTTGCTGGTAGAGAAAAAGCGGCTTGAAAACCTCCTGAGAGACAATGCAGCCACGGGCAAACAGATGGATGACCTGAAAGGACAACTGAATACATTGGAGCAGCAAATCATTGCAACGCAATCCAGTTATGAGACCATCGATAGTGAGATGACTGCCATGGAAGCACAGGTTAGTATGGTGGTGGATCAGTTGAATAGAAATATCATCGTGAACCCTATGGATGGAACCGTACTGGAAAAATTCACTGAACCTTATGAAATGGCAATGGCTGGCAAAGCCTTATACAAAATCGCTGATATGAAAAGCATGATATTGCGTGTATATATTTCAGGAAATCAACTGGCCCAGGTCAAATTGGGACAGCAGGTGGAGGTGCTGATCGATCAGGGTGCTGAGGGACAGCAGTCCCTCGAGGGAAAAGTCACATGGATCTCCGGTAAATCAGAGTTTACCCCTAAAATCATACAGACAAAGGAGGAAAGAGTAAACCTGGTATATGCTGTCAAGGTTGAGGTCTTGAATGACGGCCGGCTGAAAATCGGCATGCCAGGCGAAGTTAATTTTTCAAAACAAGCAGCAAATTAAGGCATGAAAGCACACTGCCTGATGAATATTGGTTTCGAGGGACCCGGTTACATTGCCGATTGGATGGACCAGCGTGGCCATTCCATGCAGGTTTGGAAATTGTTTGAGAATTTTTCCTTTCCGGATATTGAAGATATTGATCTGCTGGTAATTATGGGCGGACCTATGAATATCTACGAAGAGGAAAGATATCCATTCCTGGTCGCTGAGAAGGAACTCATCAAGGCCTGTATACGGGAGCAAAAGTCTGTACTCGGGATCTGCCTGGGGGCCCAGCTCATTGCTGATGCGCTGGGTGAGAAGGTATTCAAAAACAGGGAGAAGGAAATCGGATGGTTCCCGGTACACCGGGACGGAGAGCCTCAGGATAATGAAATACAGCAGGTATTCCCGGCGATCTTCACACCCTTGCACTGGCATGGAGAAACCTTTGATCTTCCGGAGGGGGCAAACCTGCTGGGATCTTCAGCTGCCTGCCGCATCCAGGGATTCCTTTATGGCGATCATGTGATTGCCCTGCAGTTTCACCTGGAAGTCACATTGCAGGTAGTAGAAGGCTTATTGCAGCATGCTGCGGATGACCTGACAGAGGGGGCCTTTGTACAGTCAGTCGCGGAGATAGAGGAAGGACTGGAATACTGCCCGGAGAACAAACTTATTTTATTTCAGTTACTGGATAGGTTCCCGGATCCGGAACAAAAAAATAATTGGACATGAGCCAAATATCTGTTGATATCAGGGATGTCTCCAAGCACTATGAAGATGTGCTGGCCCTTGACAGCATCAGCTTCCAGGTGAATGGGGGTGAGTTATTCGGATTGATTGGCCCTGATGGAGCAGGAAAGACTTCCCTGTTCAGGATACTGACGACCCTCCTTCTGCCGGATGAAGGAACTGCCACGGTGGAAGGATTTGATGTGGACAGGGATTTCAGGGAGATCAGGAAAATAACCGGGTATATGCCTGGAAGATTTTCTCTCTACCAGGATTTGACTGTTGAGGAGAACCTGTCTTTTTATGCCACTGTTTTCGGAACTACTGTGGAGGAAAATTATGACCTCATCAAAGATATATACATCCAGATTGAACCCTTTAGAAAAAGGCGGGCAGGCAAATTATCCGGTGGGATGAAACAGAAACTGGCCCTTTCCTGTGCCCTGATACATAAACCAAGGATACTGATACTGGATGAACCGACCACAGGGGTGGATGCAGTTTCACGTAAAGAATTCTGGGAGATGTTACTCAGGCTGAAAGGATCTGACCTGACAATTCTGGTTTCGACACCCTATATGGATGAAGCTGAATTATGTGACAGGGTGGCCCTGCTGCAGGATGGGAAATTACTTTCCGTAAATACCCCTGGCAGGATCAAGGAGGATTTTCAGCAACAGCTCTGGGCTTTAAGGGCAGAGAATATGTACAGCGTGAAGAATGACCTGGCAGGATATGCTGATACCCGGAGTGTATTTCTTTTCGGCCAGGATCTGCATATTACTTTGAAACAGGAAGATAGACCGGAAAAATTGCAGGCCTGGCTGGAAAAGATGGGACACAAAAAGATTCATATAGAATCCATACAACCAGGTGTGGAGGATTGTTTTATGGAGCTGATGTCAAAAGAAGAACTAAACCAGGTAAAATGAACCAGGATAATAAGGTTATAGCCGTCAGGGATATGGTGAAAAAATTTGGAGATTTTACTGCCAATGACCATTTGACATTTGATGTCAGTGAGGGTGAGATTTTTGGATTCCTGGGAGCAAACGGAGCTGGTAAAACCACTGCGCTGAGGATACTATGCGGACTATCACTCCCGACCAGCGGAGAGATCAGGGTGGCCGGATATAATATATATACTGACAGGGAAAAAATCAAGAAGAGCATAGGATACATGAGCCAGAAATTCTCCCTCTATGAAGACCTGAAAGTATATGAGAACATACGGTTCTATGCCGGGATCTATGGCCTGGGGAGGAAATATATCAAGGAACGCACTGAACAACTGCTTGAAAAATTGGGATTACAGGATGTCAGGAACAAATTGATCACGGAGTTGCCACTGGGATGGAGGCAGAAACTTGCCTTTTCCGTGGCCATCTTCCATCAGCCCAGGATTGTTTTCCTGGATGAGCCGACGGGAGGCGTTGATCCTGTAACGCGCAGACAGTTCTGGGACCTGATCTACCAGGCATCTCATGATGGGATAACAGTCTTCGTAACAACCCATTATATGGATGAAGCAGAATATTGTGATCGGGTAAGTATCATGGATGCAGGAAAAATAGAAGCCATTGATTCTCCTGGGGGACTGAAATCAACTTATAATGTAAAGAATATGGATGAGGTGTTTTTAGCCATAGCCAGATAAATTTCAAAGCATGAAGAGGTTTAGAGGATTTGTCATCAAGGAATTTGTTCATATCATCAGGGATTTCAGGACCCTGTTGATCTTGTTTGCCCTTCCGGCTGTGCAGTTATTGATCTTTGGTTATGCTGTTACCAATGAATTGAAAGATATAAGGGTGGCTGTATTTGACCAGTCCCGCGACAGGTTCTCCCGTGACATTACCAATAAGATCATGGCTTCTGAATATTTCATATTTGACGGGTACCTGGAAAGCGCAGATGATATTGAAGCCAGGTTCAAGGAAGGTATGGTAAAGCAGATCATAGTCTTCGAACCTGATTTCGGGTACAAACTGATGCGGGAAAAAACAGCCGATATCCAATTGATCGCCGATGCATCCGATGCTAATACAGCCAACCTGGTGGTAAATTATACTTCCGCCATTATACAGGATTATATCCTTGGACTCCAGGCTGATGCCGGGGGACCGCTCAGGATACAGCCGGAAATAAGGATGATGTATAATGAAAGCATGAAGGGTGCCTTCATGTTTGTGCCCGGCGTTATGGCCCTCATCCTGATGATCGTTTCAGCCCTCATGACCTCCATAACCATCACAAGGGAAAAAGAGATGGGGACCATGGAAACCTTGCTGGTATCACCCCTTAGGCCTTTGCAGATCATCCTCGGGAAAGTCACGCCCTATGTGGTACTTTCATTTATCAACGCCGTCACCATAGTGGTGCTAGGATATTTTGTGTTCGGGTTGCCGGTCCATGGAAGCCTGGCCCTCTTACTATTTGAATGCCTCCTTTTCATAAGTGTGGCGCTTACCCTGGGTATCTTTATCTCCACTATTGTGGAGACCCAGCAGATGGCCATGTTTTTATCCTTGATGATGCTAATGTTGCCGACCATTCTGCTTTCCGGGTTTATCTTTCCAGTAGAGAATATGCCGGAGATTCTCCAATGGATAAGCCATATCGTGCCTGCCAAGTATTTCATCATCATCGTAAAAAGTATCATGCTAAAGGGTACAGGCATGGCCTTTGTCTGGAAGGAGACACTGGTCCTGGTTTTCATGATGCTGTTTTTTATTGCCAATAGTGTTCGCAGGTTTAAAATCAGGCTAGCATGAGAACGGTCATCTACATACTGCAGAAAGAATTTATCCAGGTTTTTCGGAACAAATTCATGCTTCCTATCATTTTTGTTGTTCCAATAGTGCAACTCGTGGTACTAGTATTTGCTGCCACACTGGAAATGAAGAACATTGAAATGGTGGTGGTGGACAAAGACCTGTCAGACGTGTCACGCAGAATGGTTGGTGCCTTTGAAGCATCACCCTTCTTTAAGATTAAGGACTTCACCTTCTCCATTGAGGAAGGGGAGGATAAACTGCGATCCAATGATGCCGATATCGTCCTACATATCCCCCAGGGATTTGAGCGGTCCTTAAATCGTGAAAATGCTGCCCGGGTGCAGGTCCTTGCAGATGCTGTCAATGCAACGACAGCGGGTCTCTCCAACGCATATGCAACAGCTGTGATCATGGATTTCAATGAGCGTATCCTGGTGGAACGGCTGGGGCCCGTGAGTGGCCAGATGCAGAAGGTCAGGGTGCGGTATTCTTTCTGGTACAATCCCGACCTGAATTATAAAATATTCATGCTGCCGGGTATCCTGGTGATCCTGGTTACCATGATTGGGATGATTCTCACGGGACTCAACCTTGTCAGGGAAAAGGAGCTGGGTACGGCAGAGCAGATCAATGTGACCCCCATCCGGAAGTACCAGTTCATTATCGGGAAGCTGATTCCCTTTTGGATCATTGCCCTCTTGGAGTTGAGTTTTGGGCTCTTTCTGGGCAAGATCCTGTTCAACCTTCCCACCGTGGGTAGCCTTCCCCTTTTGTTCCTGTTTGCTTCGGTCTACCTGCTGGTGGCAATGAGTATCGGACTTTTCCTCTCTGCCATATCCAGTTCACAGATACAGGTAATGTTCCTGGTCTTTTTCTTTTTCATCACCTTCGTTTTAATGTCGGGCATATTTACCCCTGCGGAGAGCATGCCGGACTGGGCAATCAAATTTAATACAGTCAATCCCCTGGCATATTTCATCCGGGTGATCCGGATGATCCTGTTGAAAGGATCGGGTTTTAGCGATATAGCACGGGAATTTTATGCCCTCGGAACCTATGCCATAATCATGCTTTTCCTCGCCACATGGAGATACCGCAAAGCAGCTTGATCTCAGGACTGCAAAGCTTACCGGGAAAGCAGTTCGTCTAAATAGGCAGTAAAAAACTTTCCGTCCCACCTGGCAGCACCTGTTTTCCTAACCTGGATCTTCCCTTCCGGTGAAATCAGGAAGCTGGTTGGAATGGAGGAGGTGCTGAGTTTGGCAGGAGGATTTTGCACAAGCCTGTATACCGGCATGCTATACCCTTGGTCCTCCATGAAGCGGAGTATGGTTTCAGGATCCTCCTGGCTTGCCAGCACAAAACTTACACGGTCTCCATATTGTTCATAAAGGTGCTGGATATTGGGCATTTCCGCCCGGCATGGGGGACACCAGGTAGCCCAGATACTGAGGAAAACCACCTCCCCCTTGAATTTGCTGAAGGAGACAGAGCTTCCTTCGATGTCCATTAATGTCCAATCATAATCGGCATCAAGCAGTGATACCTGGCTGGCTTCCCTGATGATGGCAGGCCTGTGCATGGTCAGTTTATTCATCCCCGTGGCCACGAATTTCCTGGAAAATGGTATTAACAGGGAAAGGATCAACAGGTAAAAAAGAAGGTCGGTAGTGATCCGGAAAGGTGATTTGCTCCTGAAGTAATTTTGTATCCTTTCTTTAATTTTCATTCTTTAAAGGTTTTAGTGATACCATATCGGCAGCGATCTTTTCTGCCTTCAATATGAAATCGAATCGGTTAAGGTCAAGGCAAAGATAGAAATCTGTCGATGGGGCATAGTCCTGGTGCCTGGCCACAAAGAATCTTTTTCCGCTGGTCTGCCTGATTGTTTCTGTCATTTCATCGTAATCAGGAGTCTCACCCATCAACTTCATCTGTATGTATTTTGCACAAAGGGTATCTTCTTCTATGGGATGACGGGCTGCGTATCCCATGCAGACCAGGGATACCTGGGCGGGAGACTGGCATATGATATAGTTTACTATGGCATCAGCATTGACAAAACCACCAGTTAGTATTTCATCTGCATGCTCAGCATTGACCAGTCCCTGCGTCCCTGCACTTGTAGTATGAACCACCGTTTTTCCCTTAAAATCAATATTTTCAACCTGGAAGGGTGAATTGCCATAATTGAATCCTTCTACCATTCTTTCATTTCTTTCTCCCATCAACAGGTAGTCCGGGTGTTTGGTTTTAAGCCCGAAAGCGGTTTCAACCCCGCCTACCGAGATGATCTGCCGGGCGCCGTTCCCCGCGACATAGCAGGCTGCCGAAAATGCCCTGAAAACATCTATCACAACGGTGAGTCCCCTGGCTTCCCGGGCACCTTTTACCAGTTGCAATATATCAATATTCATACACTGAAATTAAGCGCTTAAAATTACTAAGTTTAGTGAATCAAGGAAATAAATTCATACTTTTAGGTCTGCAGAAAATCCCGCTGTATGAAATTCAAAGATAAAATCATCTGGATCACAGGTGCCGCTTCAGGAATTGGTGAAGCACTGGCCTATAAATCTGTTGAATATGGGGGGAAACTGATCCTCAGTGACATTGATGAACCCGGATTGTCAAAGGTGGCCGCCACCTGTGAGTCATCCGGTGCCAGCGTTTTAAATCTGCCCCTTGACCTGTCATCCCGAGCGTCCATTGAAATGGCTGTCAGGGTAGCAATGGATCATTTTGGCAGGGTGGATGTCCTGATCAATAACGGCGGGATAAGCCAGCGTTCCCTGACCTGGGAGACTCCGCTTGAGGTGGATCTTAAGATTATGAATATCAATTTTTTTGGAGCCGTCATACTGACAAAGGCCGTGCTGCCTAAGATGATGGAACAGGGTGGGGGGTATATTGCAGCCACGAGTAGTATTACCGGGAAATTTGGGTTTCCCTTACGTTCTGCATACGCTGCCTCAAAACATGCCACCCAGGGATTTTTCGAGACACTGGGCATAGAGTTGGCCGACAGGAATATCTCTGTGACCATCGCCATGCCTGGCAGGGTGCAGACCAATATATCCCTGAATGCCCTTACCGGGGACGGGAAGCCGCATGGTAAGATGGACCCGGGACAGGCCACCGGGATGCCGGCAGATATTTGTGCCAAAAAATACCTGGATGCCATCTATAAGCGAAAACCTGAAGTCTTGATAGGAGGAAAGGAATTGATGATGGTCCATATACGTAGGTTTTTTCCTCGCCTTTTTTACAGGTTGGCCAGGAAGATCAAGCCTGAATAAGGAAGAATTTTAGTATTTTTAAATAAAACCAATCATAAGTCCCATGGAAAGAAGAAAATTCATTAAGAAATCAGGTGTAGTTACTGCCGGAGCCGCTATCCTTCCAATTTTACCCGGTACTGCACAGGCTGCCTCCAGAATAATCGGGGCTAACGAAAAAGTAACTGTTGGCGCAATCGGTATTAATGGTATGGGCATGGCCGATCTGAGAACATTCCTTCAGCAGGATGGAGTAGAATGTGCTGCCCTTTGTGATGTAGACCGGAATGTGCTTGAAAAAAGAGCTGCAGAAACAACCGAACTGCAGGGAAAAAAGCCTGACCTGTATGGAGATTACAGAAAATTGATAGAACGCAAGGATATTGATGTAGTGATCATAGGTACACCAGACCACTGGCATTGTATGCCTATGGTGGAAGCCTGCCAGGCAGGAAAGGATGTATATGTCGAGAAACCCATTGCCAATACCATTGAGGAATGTAATATCATGGTCAAAGCGGCCCGCAAATATGACAGGGTTGTTCAGGTGGGCCAGTGGCAACGCAGTGATCCTCACTGGCAGAAGGCAGTTGATTTTGTCCGTACAGGAAAGCTTGGCAAGATCAGAACAGTTAAGGTTTGGGCCTACCAGGGATGGATGGGAGTGAACCTGCCTGTTCTTCCGGATGGGCCTGCACCTGAGGGAGTGGATTATGATTTCTGGTTGGGACCTGCACCCAAGAGGGAGTTTAACAAGCACCGGTTTCACTTTTCATTCAGGTGGTATTGGGATTATGCCGGGGGACTCATGACAGACTGGGGGGTTCATTTGCTGGACTATGCCCTGTACGGAATGAATGAATACGTGCCAAATTCCGTGATGTCATCCGGAGGAAAGTACGCTTATCCGGATGATGCCAAGGAGACCCCGGATACCCAGTATGCCATATATGAATTCGATGATTTCGGGCTGGTATGGGAATCTGCCATAGGAATATCCGGTGGATCATATGGCCGGGATCACGGGGTTGCCTACATTGGAGAAAACGGGACTCTTGTCGTGGATCGTCAGGGCTGGGAGGTGATTCCTGATAGTACAAAAGATGAACATCGTATGGATGGGATTCCATTGACAACCCGGGTCGGGGGAAGTGGACTAGACCTTCATGTTAAGAATTTTCTTGAATGCATAAAAACGAGGGAAAAGCCGAAAGCAGACATTGAAATTGGCGCCCATATTGCAAGGTTTGCCCACCTGGGTAACATTGCCTTAAGAACCGGGAAGAAACTGTATTGGGATGCAGAGAAAGGTAATTTCAAAGATGATGAAAAGGCCAATGATATGGTGAAGGCGAAGTACCGTGCTCCCTGGAAAGTACCATCAATCTAATAGAAACCATGCAACGTAGAAAATTCATCAAAAGTTCCACGGCCGCAGTGGCCGGTGCCACTATTATACCTTTACTGCCAGGTACGGCAAATGCAACTGGGAGGATCTTTGGCGCCAATGATAAAGTGGTCATAGGCGCCATTGGTATAAATGGTATGGGTATGTCTGACCTTAGGTCTTTCCTCCAGCAGGAAGGAGTGGAATGTGCTGCCCTTTGTGATGTAGATAGCAATGTACTTGAAAAAAGGGCTGCTGAAACTAACGATATCCAGGGAAAGAAACCGGATCTGTATGGAGATTACAGGAAATTACTCGACAGGAAGGATATTGATGCGGTGATCATAGGTACGCCTGACCATTGGCATTGCCTGCCAATGATCGAAGCCTGCGAGACGGGTAAGGATGTATATGTGGAAAAACCCCTTGCCAATTCAATCCAGGAATGTGATATTATGATCAAGGCGGCCGATAAATACGACAGGGTTGTTCAGGTAGGGCAATGGCAGCGCAGTGATCCACACTGGAAGAAAGTTGTTGATTATGTACAGGGAGGCAGCCTTGGAAAGATACGTACTGTCAAGGCCTGGGCCTATATAGGATGGAAGGGCGAACTTCCGGCTGTGCCGGACGGGCCTGTACCGGAAGGAGTGGATTATGATTTCTGGCTGGGACCTGCGCCAGCGCATCCTTTTAACGAGCATCGTTTTCATTTTAACTTCAGATGGTTCTGGGATTATGCCGGGGGACTAATGACAGATTGGGGGGTGCACCTGTTGGATTATGCCTTGTACGGAATGAACCAGTACGTGCCGAACGCTGTCATGTCCACAGGAGGGAAATATGCTTTTCCGGAAGATGCACGCGAAACCCCGGATACGCAGTTTGCCAATTATGACTTCGATGATTTTGCTCTGGTCTGGGAATCCACCATAGGCATTTCGGGAGGACCTTATGGCCGGGGGCACGGTGTAGCCTTCCTGGGAGAGAATGGAACCCTGGTTGTAGACCGACAGGGATGGGAGGTAATTCCTGAAGTATCCCAGGGGAAACCTTTGATGGAAGCAATCCCTCTGACAAAGAAAGGTGAAGCGAGTGGACTTAACCTACACGCACAAAATTTCTTGGAATGTATCAGATCAAGGGAAACACCCAATGCCAGCATTGAAATTGGCGGCCATATTGCCAGGATTGCGCACCTGGGTAACATTGCCTTAAAAACCGGGAAGAAACTGTATTGGGATGCAGAGAAAGGTAATTTCAAAGATGATGAAAAGGCCAATGATATGGTGAAGGCGAAATACCGGGCTCCCTGGAAATTACCTTCGGTTTGAAAAAACCCAGGGGAGAAGTTCAGGTTCGGCAAAAGCATTATCCCAACTGTTATGGTCGGTTCCTGGATAAATGGTGAGCTTTACTTTCCCTTTGTGTTTCTTTATTGCCTCTGCCATTCCTGTTGAGTATTGCGGGTTGACTACTTTATCATCTGCTCCGTGAAAGATCCAGAAAGATGTAACCCTGGATATCTTCCTGGCAGTTTTAGGATTGCCACCTCCACAAATGGGAAAGGCGGCAGCAAATGTTTTGGGCCTCAGGCTCAGCAGGTCGAAAGTGCCCATACCTCCCATGGAAAGCCCCCCCAGGTATACCCTGTCCTCATCAATGTATGATTCGTTTACCAGCTCATCAAGCAGATCGAGTACAAGACGCATGGCCGGTTTTGGAGTACCCTTGCTGTAGAAGGTAAATACCCGATTTCCATCAGGATCTACAGAGTCATCCACCCTGGCCCACCAGTCATCCTCCGGACATTGCGGAAAGACGACTACTGCAGGATGATCCTTCCTGTTTGACGGATCTGCAAAGAAGCTTGCTCCATGAACAAGCTGTTTTTCATTATCATTTCCCCTCTCACCTGCCCCGTGAAGGAATAGTAATAGGGGATACTTGCCGGACTCATCAAAATCAGGTGGATACATGATGCGGTAGGGCAGGGTATCCCCTTTATTCAGGAACAGCTTTTTTTGATAAACATCCATGTCCTGGGCTTGTGCTGAGATAGTAAAAATGAGGAGTAAAGTGCTTGTAATGATTAGTAGGAATTTTTTTCGATCCATATTGTGGTTGAACTATTTTAGAATTTCTTTTTCCCATTTCTCAACTCCTTCGGCTTCGCCGCCCTGAAGAAGTGCAACAAAGGCGAGCATGGCTTTCCTGGCATCACCTACAGGGTAATAAAATCCTTCCCAATTATCGCTGTCCTCTCCATCATGGTTTGGAATGATATGATCAAATTGCCAGGCCATTTTCATTTCACGGTAGGCACTCGATGCCCTTATCTCAATATCGTCCAGGTCAGGCATCGATAGTTCCACTTTTTGCCTGGTCTTCCTGCGAAGCTGCTTCCGCCGCATGATCTCCGTGATAAAATCCGGCAGCCTGACATTCCTCTGAGGATGTTTAAAGTACCTTATTTCCTCTTCTGATAGGGGGGATAAAAACACACTCAGTTTAGGATAGTCCTTTAGCTGTGGATGGGTAGTGAGGATCTCGGCTACGTAGGGATTCCCCTCGAAAAACACATTGTTCTTTTTAAGCACGCCAGACAGCTCCTTCAGGTTGAGGGCCTGCAGATCACCTCTCACGCCCATTACGATATAATTTGCATCGAGCCGGAATGCCTCAATCTCTTCCTTCTTGCGGAAATAATAATCAACACCTTCCATTTCTCCCGGTCTGGGAGAACGATTATTGTATAATACCAGTTTTTGCATGTTTTCCCGGAGACCCGGATAAAAACGTTTAAGGGCTTTGTCCAGGGTACTTTTACCTATGCAGGAGGGACCAGTAAGGATAATCAATCTGTTCATTAGTATGTTTTTTTTCAGCCGTTTAAATATTAAAAAAATACTTAACTCCACCAATTTTTAAGTACTATATTTAAGTCCTAAAATGAACACATCATGTTAAGATTATTTTTAGTACTGGCAGCCACCCTGATGAGTGTTTTGAGTAATGCCCAGTCAGTGGAAGGGATTGATGACAATATCACTGGTAACCTGGAAGAGCATGAGATGATTTACAAACATTTCCATCAGTATCCAGAACTATCATTCAAGGAATTTAAGACAGCCGAAAGATTGTCTGATGAACTGGAGAAGCTTGGTTTTGATATAACACGGAATGTAGGCGGCAATGGTTTTGTGGGTTTATTGAAAAATGGACCGGGACCTGTGATCATGATCCGTACTGATCTGGATGCCTTGCCCCTGATAGAAAAAACCGGACTTCCCTTTGCAAGTAAAGTGATTATGACTGATGCAGATGGGATAGAGATGCCCGTTATGCAAGCCTGCGGGCACGACATGCATATGACTGTGTGGTTAGGGACAGCTAAAATCCTTGCAGCAATGAGAGAAGATTGGAAAGGTACCCTGATGATGATAGCGCAACAGGCAGAAGAGAAGAGTGGAGGTGCAGATGCTATGATTGCTGATGGACTCTTCACCAGGTTTCCTGTTCCTGATTATGCCCTGGCTTACCATGTAAGTGCTGTTTTGCCTGCAGGAAGCATAGGTTACAGACCGGGGCCCTTCCTGGCAGGGGTAAGCTCCGTCGACATAACCGTGCATGGTATCGGCGGACACGGGGCCTTGCCGCATCAAGCAGTAGATCCGGTGGTACTGGCCTCCCGGATGGTACTGGCTTATCAAACCATCCCGAGCAGGGAAATAAATCCCCTGGAACCTGCAGTGGTAACAGTGGGTTCCATTCATGGCGGGACAGTACATAATATCATACCCGACGAAGTAAAGATGCAACTTACCATCAGGTATTACAATGATGAAACCTACGAACGTATCATCGCCGGTCTCAAACGAATAAGCAATGGTATTGCTGAATCTGCAGGATTACCGGAAGACCTCTATCCGGAAGTTACTTCCCTGGGACAAACACCACCAGTTATCAATCATGAGAAACTCACCAATGATGCTGTTTCTTCTTTCATATCCATTCTTGGATCGGAGAATGTAATAGAAGTGGAACCCCTAACTGCAGGAGAAGATTTTGCCAGGTATGGGAGGACTGATGAAAGAGTGCCAATAGCCATGTTCTGGCTGGGGACAGTTTCCACGGAGAAATACGAGGCTCACCTGGATCATGGTGAGGCTTTACCCGGACTGCATAACCCGGAGTTTTATCCGGATTTTATCCCCACCTATAAGACCGGCGTGCGAGCCATGGCTAAAGCGGCGATGGATCTGTTCAATAAATAAAATTCTCACGGGGATAAAACATATATTACAGATCAGGTTTCACTTTTCCTGTTCAGGTGATTTCCTTATACAGCTTCTTTAATAAAATATTTGCCCTTGCATATACACCGGCAGATTCTGAATCCATCTGAGATTCAAACAGTGAGATCAACTCGGGCTTGAGTTCCGGCTCCTGATTGGAGATATTATACAGAATAGTCATTGCATAGGCCCTAATGGCAATAGCGGTACCCGGACTCTCAAGTAGCCCGTAGCATAGGTCAAAAAGATGTCCGTAGTGTTTTTCAGGGATAGACAGGATGCTGATGATATTCAGCAAGTTCCTCCAGACCGATTCAGTTTTGATTTCTGGCAGTATGTCAATAATCTCGTCGAGGCGGGGCTCAAGATAATATGGATGTTTCTTTGCGAAATGGCAGATTACCCAGGAAGCTCGCATGGACAGGGGATAAGTATCTTCCAGCATGATCTGCCAGACGATCTCGAAGATATCCGTATCCTCTTCGATCTTATCCACAAGGATATCAGCATTCAACCTCGAAGTTCCGATCTGGAGAAATTCCCTTATATCCATTTCATTACCTGTAAATCCATCTAGTTGATTTGCCAGGTCTGGATCTCAAACTGAACCTCATAATCAGCAGGAATTTTTGGGATCACTGCATGGTAATCCACCAGCATACTTGTATCTTTTTGTTCGGAATCATAACTTATCCTGAAAGTCACGGTCATGGTCTCACAATCCCTGATTACAGCCTGGTTCTTGTAGGCCAGGTCCTTATCTGATTCATAACTGCCCAGCAACAGGGTGTATTTATCAAAATCAATATCCGGGAGGGTAGTGCATTCGACCAGTGATTCGAGTCCCCCGTGATTGTCAATCACATAGTTAAGACCTTTGCTCTGCTCATTGATAATGATACCACAATCAATTCCCCCGAAAGCTTCCAATGTCTGGTAAGAGATGGTTATTTTCCCGGTGCATTCATCCTTTTTACATGATTCTGTGAGTCCAGCCAGCAGTACGAGGATGCTTATAATTATTAGATTCTTTTTCATGGTTTTGATATTTGTTGATATATATAACTGAACAGCAATAATTAAGAATTGTTATACATCAAAATAAAATTTAATTAGCTTAGAATCGTTCTAAATAATAAAATGCAATGAAGAGGGTTGCGCTGGTTTTTATCGTAGGAACAATGTTTTTGCATGGGTCATTTATAGAAATGGCCGGGTATAACGAGAACTTAAATACCATGAATA
>RCNC010000256.1_pt1 | contig 31914 bp, 27 predicted proteins | sample 2041301 | NCBI WGS metagenome assembly RCNC01 (sample SAMN09708231, study PRJNA481090) | Marine sediment metagenome, whole genome shotgun sequencing project. | biome: marine sediment; feature: ocean; material: sediment; isolation source: Sewage treatment plant 13A marine sediment (STP13A) ... | reverse complement strand
CGGGCTCCTACATTGCTAATTAGCAATGTAGGAGCCCGCCCAGCGGGCGATTGGCATCGCCTATTTAGTCACCATCGTACGTGCACCGGCGACAAATCCGTCTTTCTTGTCGGAACTGTCCGTTGTTAGAAGATCGGTGACGTCTTCCGGCACCTCGATGCCGCGCTGACAGGCCGGGCGGGCAGATATCGCATCCAGCCAGCGTTGTAAATTCGGCAAGTCAGTAACATCGAGACCGGACCATGCGTGGGTGCGCGCCCAGGACCAGTTTGCGATATCGGCAATACTGAAATCGCCCGCGAGGAATTCGTTATCTGCGAGGCGACCATCGAGTACCGTCAGCAATCGTTTTGATTCGTTTTGGTAGCGGTCTATGGCGGGCTGAATTTTCTCTTCTGAATAGCGAAAGTAAACATTCGCTTGTCCCATCATCGGACCGACGCCACTCATTTGAAACATGAGCCATTGCATAACCAATGATTCGCCCTTTGCGTCGGTCGGCATGAGGTTGCCGCTTTTCTTCGCCAGGTAAACCAGGATGGCGCCGGAATCAAATACCGCGAAACCGCCTGCGTCGTGATCGACGATTGTCGGAATTCGACCATTCGGATTGATCGCCAGGTATTCAGGCTTGCGTTGTTCACCTTCAAGAATCCGCACACGCTTGACCGTATAGGGAATTTCCAGCTCTTCCAGCGTGACCGATGCCTTCCAGCCATTAGGTGTTGCCGCCGTATACAGGTCAATCACGATATGTATCCCTCAGTTCTGCTGCAATTTTGTATTACCTGTTTCGTAACCGGGGTCGAACCGAAGTTTCGTCCGGAATCCTCGGTTCGACCCCGGTTAATTCATTCTGTATTACTTGTTTCGTATTGACAAATATCAGGGCATGATACTGAACGGATTTGCTGACGATAATGCTACGAAGGAATTGGCCGTGACAGATGAAAACATTCAGGTTCGACTTGCGGCCAGGCCGGATGGGTTGCCTAAGGATTCGGACTGGGACATTCGGCATGAGCCAGTGCCGAAGGCTGAGGCAGGCCAGTTCGTAGCGCAAGTGCTCTACGTTTCACTTGATCCGGCGATGCGCGGCTGGATGAATGCCGGCAGATCTTATATTCCCCCGGTTGAGATCGACGCAGTTATGCGGGCGGGCGGAATAGCCCGAATAACAGAATCGCAGCTGGACGGGTTCGAGGTCGGCGAGCACGTTTACGGCATGACTGGCGTGCAGCAATTCATGGTCAGCGATGGCAAGGATATGAAAAAAATTAATCCTGACCTCGCACCGTTGCCGACATTCCTGAGCGTCCTGGGTATGACAGGGCTTACTGCCTATTTCGGCATACTCGATGTCGGCAGCATCAAAGCGGGTGAAACGGTGGTCGTATCCGGCGCAGCTGGCGCCGTTGGCAGTATTGTGGGTCAAATTGCACGTATCCATGATTGCCGGGTAATCGGCATCGCCGGTGGCGAGAAGAAGTGCGGCTACGTCGTCGATGAACTTGGTTTTGATGCAGCCATCGACTACAAGAGCGAAGATTTACGCAAGGCATTGCGAGAACACTGTCCCGAGGGTATCGATGTTTTCTTTGACAATGTCGGCGGCGATACATTGAATACAGTTTTGCCGATGCTGCGAATGCATGGGCGAGTCGCAATATGCGGTGCAATCTCACAATACAATAATACCGGGCCTGTGGTGGGACCCAGCAATTACATGAGCTTGCTGGTATCTCGTTCACGGATGGAAGGGTTCGTTGTCTTTGATTACGCGAAGCGATATCCGGAGGCCATCCAGGCGATGGGAGGATGGATCGCAGAAGGCAAACTAAAGTCTCAGGAACAGATCGAAGATGGCATCGAAAATTTCCCGACGGTGTTGCTGAAACTTTTTGAGGGTGGAAATTTCGGCAAATTGATTCTGAGGAATACCGACGCATTTTGAAATTCGTAAAACACAAGAACAACGGCCTGCGGTAACTGCCAGGGATGAGGAAATCCACGATTCTTATCTATGCCGCTGTCGCTGCCATTGTTGTTGTCCCATACGTAGCGGCAGGATGGAGTGAGTTGCCCGTCGACGATGATTTTCGCCAGCAAGCGCCGGGCGAGTTCGTTCAGATAACCAATGGCAAGATTCACTATCGCTGGCTGGGATCACAAAGCGGCGAGATCATTGTCCTGGTTCACGGAGTTTCTGTACCGCAATACGTTTTCTCACAAACGGCCGCTGCACTGGTCGAATCCGGTTACCGAATATTATTGTTCGATCATTTCGGCCATGGTTATTCGGATCGGCCGGTCGCTCAATACGATGCGGATTTCTTCGATCTGGAAATGGTCGAAGTTCTGAACGAACTTGGACTTCATGACCCTGTAAATCTAGGTGCCTTGTCGATGGGTGGCGTAATTGCAGCTGATTTCACAGCACGGCATCCGGAGCGGGTAAAAACACTGACACTATTCGCGCCCGCCGGGCTGCGGCTGGTAAACGATAGTGATAGTGCGCTGGTGTCATTGATGAAATCGCCGGTTTTTGGCAACTGGCTGTGGCGCATCGTTGCGCGAGATTTCTATTTTCCCGAAGATGATGACAATACGGCGGTGGAAGATATTGTAAGTGACGAATCAATGCAGGGTGTCCCGGAACGGCAGGCGGATTATGAGGGCTACCTGATGGCGCAAAGGCAGATATTCCGCAACCTGCGGCTTAGTCATCGAGACGACCTGCTGAGCACAATTGCCGCGACGTCCGTACCGGTACTGGGCATCTTCGGTGATGCGGACGACACCGTAAGCCTCGATAGCGCAGCCTTGCTGGCGGACCTTATTCCGCGCGCCAGGGTGGAGGTTATCAGCGGTGGCACCCACCATCTGAACATTCATCGCTGGCGCGAGGTGCGTGATCTTATGCTGTCGTTTTTGCACAACAATGCCGCAATTGGGTTGCCAGCAGAGGGCCCGACCGAGTAGGGCGCCCGGCCCGTCACGCGATTGGCGTTGAATTGCCGTAAAACCTGTTCTGGAGCGACTCCAAGCCAATGCGGCATGCGCGCTTATGTCAACCGATATGGGCCCTTTTTGCTGCAGTATCAACAACGTGCTGGTCGTTGTTTTTTGACACCTGTCGGCTACGGGATTAATCTTCCTACCATTGGCTGTCGCCGGACAGTGGTTTGGCGCTTGCGCCACGCAGCGAAATAACCTTTATCAGAGGATCATGATGAAAACCTTCCGAATAGCAACACCTTGCCTCGCAATCCTCGCGGCATCCTTAACTGCGATAGCACCTGCCTGGGGGCAGGAAATGATCATCGAGGAAATTATCGTTACGGCTTCGAAACGCCCGCAAACATTGCAGGAAATTCCTATAGCGGTGACGGTCATCAATGCGGACACGATGCAAAAAGCTCAGATCATAGACATCAAGGATCTGCAATCCATTGTTCCGTCGTTACGGATCAGCCAGTTGGAAACGGCCGGCAATACCAGTTTTTTTATTCGTGGATTCGGTAACGGGTCAAACAATATTGGTATTGAACCTTCTGTCGGTGTTTTTATTGATGGCGTTTATCGTTCGCGGACAGCATCTGCGATCGCGGATTTTCCGACGCTCGAACGTATCGAAGTATTGCGTGGACCACAGAGCACGTTGTTCGGCAAGAACGCATCTGCTGGTGTCATTAGCGTAGTCACGGCAAAACCTGATCTTAATGGCTATAGCGGATCAGCCGCAGTCACCGTTGGCGATTACAGTCAGTTCATCGTCAAAGGCGACATAACCGGCCCCATATCAGACTCAGTTGCGTTCAGTCTGGCCGGCAGCTCACATACGCGCGATGGCTATTTCACAAATCTCGAAGATGGTTCGGACATCAATAACATTGAGCGCTTCGGTGTTCGTGGACAACTTCTGTTCCAGCCCGGTGACAATCTGGAAATGCGTTTAATCGCCGACTACGATGAACTTGACGAATTTTGCTGTGGCACGGTAAACGTCCAGGACGGACCGTCCAGTGGGGTCATTGCAGCGATTGGCGGACAAGTGCTAACAGAAGATCCGTTTCAGCGCGCACAGTATTACAACTATAATCCACCTAACAAACTTGAAAACGCCGGCGTATCGCTGCAGATAGACTACGATTTCAGTAACGTTACACTCACGTCAATCACCTCGCAACGGAGTCAGGATCGCGTCGAGGATGCCGACAGCGATTTCACCAGCGCCGATCTGCTCTCTACGGTAGCTAAGGACATTGAAATCGACACTTTTACACAGGAGTTACGTCTCGCGTCATCTGGCGATGGTGGCTTTGACTGGATGATTGGTGGGTATTATTACAACGACGAACTAACAAACGACAATAACTTGCTTTACGGAGAGGACTTCCGTGCTTATGGCGACTTTCTGTCAACGCCACCACCCAATTTCCCACCCCCCTCTGGTCTCGACGGTGCGGAGGCGGCATTAGGAGTTCCTCCTGGCAGCTTTGAGGCGGCCGGGACGGGTTTTGTAGAATCGTTTACGCAAGACAACACATCATTTTCGATTTTCGGTCAGCTTGATTTTCTAATTGGGGATCGGGTGACCCTGACACTCGGTGCGAATTACACCGAGGATGAAAAGGATGTCACAATGAATATTGTGAGTACGGATCTGTTTTCGTCGCTTGATTTCCGACAGATCGTCTATGCGCAGACTTTTGGACTTCTCACGGGGGGATTGCCTCCCACGCCAGCCAACATTGCAGCGAATCCGCTTGAAGACGGTACTGCAAACTTTGTCAGTACGACTAATTGCACAGCGGTTACTGCACCGAATTGCAATCCACTGCTTCCGCTGCAGCCGCTCCAGTTTCTGCCACCATTTATGAACTTTCCCAATGCGGTAGAACCCGGCTCAACCAAAGACGACGACACGACCTGGAGCGCGAAGCTGGCATTCGACTGGACGGACAGCATCAATGTATACGTCGGCGCTGCCACTGGCTTTAAAGCGAGTTCCTGGAACCTGACGCGTAACTCGCGGCCGTTCGCGGAAGATATGGAAGCACTTGGTGCAGGTCCAGATGATCGCATCGGCCCGCCCAACCTGGTTTCCGGTTCGCGCTATGCAGGTCCGGAATCAGCGACGGCCTACGAAATTGGTCTTAAGGGGCGATTCGATCGCGGTTCGGTAAACATTGCAGTATTTGACCAGGAAATCGAAGGCTTCCAAAGTGCCATCTTCATTGGTACAGGTTTTGTACTTTCCAATGCCGGTAAGCAGTCGACCACCGGCCTGGAGCTGGAGGCAAATTATTCGCCGATCGATTCACTGAGCTTTACATTTTCCGGAACCTGGATGGATCCTACATACGATTCGTTTGAGAACGCCGAGGGACCTGACGGGCCCACGGACCTGAGTGGACAGAAGGTAGCGGGCGTGAGTGAGTTCAGCGTGAATTTCTCCGGAATCTGGAGCTTCGACTTCGGCAGTACTGGTTCAGGCTTTATTCGCGCTGAGTATGTTTTCGACGACGAGGTCCAGGTCGTAGAAAACGTCTCTGCAGACATTCTTTCGCGTGAGGTCAGCACAATCAATGCCAGCGCCGGCCTTGCCTGGGAGAACGGATTCGAAGTCCTGCTCTGGGGCCGCAATATCAACGACGACGAATACCTGTCGAGTGGCTTTCCAACGACCGTCCAAACTGACAGAGTCAGCGCTTATCCGAACCAGCCGAGAACTTATGGCCTGACGCTGACCAAGCGTTTCAATTAATCGGGGTGACCGTTTGCCCGTTTAGTTGACGGGTTTAATGGCGCAGGACAGAGGGGAAATGGGCAGGTCTCATTTCCCCTTTTTCTATTTGAATGCGACGACGTTGTGCCCAATGCCGGTAGAAAATGTTGTGCGGTGGCCGACCATTCGCGGCTGAAGCCGCTCCCACAGGTCTTCGTATTACTGTGGGAGCGGCTTCAGCCGCGAATGGCTCAACCTTCTGCTTAACCCATTTAGCAGCGCCCGCTTAGTCAAACATAAGTTATCCTAAAACGCCTCTGTCAAAGTGAGCGTCATCAGGTTCGGATCAGCCAGAATCTCTTCTTCAGTAAACGGAAAATCAATCCACTCGCCGCGAGAATATGTTTCCGTGAGATCTGAATAGTGAGCGGATTCCGGTTCCTGAGATTGTGAGTAAGTCAGGATGCCACCTGGCTGAAGATTACCTTCCTTGTCCCACGAAATGACCTGGATATAACTATTGCCATGCAGGATTGGATTGTAGCCTTTGTCCTTTGCAAGATTGGCGACAATCATGCTGAACATGCCTGCCCAACCCTGTGCGCCGGGTATGGGTATCTTTTTGTCATTGCGCATTGCGTATTGAAGATCACCCCAGCGGGCGTCCATCGCAATGCCGGCATCCTGTAAAACGACCTGGCCTTTCGCCAGCGCCTGCCGAACGGCGTCTCTTACTGCCGGTGTACCAACAGCAATGCCGCGCGGCGTATTCACCGGGTCATTCGCATCAAATGGCACGCTGTACAGGTCTTCGATCTTATTTGCGATGCGCCAGAATTCTGTCCATACATGCATACCGCGGCTGTCGATGTTGGCAGTTCTGTCCCAAGCCGCCAGAGACTTGCAGCTCGGTGCTATGTCTACGATTCTGTCTTCTTCGATGGCTACCTTGGTGTCATCTCCGCAAGCTTGCAACACATCGTCCAGTAGTAATTCGGCGCCATAGTTGCGTTGGCTGTACAAAATCGCACGCAAATCGTCGGCCGTTACCTTTTCGCCGCTCGCAAGCTGCTCGTTAACGAAGGTTAGCCCCGCACGAGTACGTAGAGTTCGCACCGTACGCTCCGGGCCGATGATTGGCGAGTAGCCTTCAAGCGGTGCCTGCGGATTCGCGAGCCAGTAGCTGTCGTTGGAATTGGTGACGTAGTCGTCGCGCCTGATTCGTGGCATTTCTTCTGCGGGCAATGTTCCGGCGACGCTGCTTCTCGCGTCCGTCTTCCACTCGCAGGCCTCACTCGCGCCGTTCAGTACTACTACATAGGCAGGGATCGAATCGACGCTTACCCGACACTCATCGAGCAGTTCTTTATCGACATTCGGTGTACCGCTGATGTCGGCGTAAAAGGCCGTGCCATGTCGGTCGGTAGCAATGGTATTGGTCCAGAACACGCCTTGCTTGCTGATTGCGGCCTCAATGTCATCCACCGATTTGGCAACACCAAGCGCCTGGTAAGTATCAACAGTATTCGTGTTGTCAATTACAGCATCGCGGATGGCGTACGCTTTGCTGGCAGTCCAGGGTAGTTGTTCGCTAACAATAACGGGTCCGTAGTGCGTTGAATAAACGGTCTGCTGTTGTGGTTGCACACTACCGTCCGCCTGGCTCACCTCGACCGTCAAGGTTTGTGCCTCTATGGTTCTATATTCCTCACCGTAACGATATTCCAGCGGGTTATCCGGATTTAGCTCGAGCTCGTATAACGTAAAACGTAAGGCCGTTGATACCGTGTGCGTCCAGGCGATATCTTTATTAAAACCAATTGCTATGGCATTGGTGGTATACAAACTAACGCCCATCGTATCGACGACGCCGGGAATGGTCGTATGAATCAGGTGGAAGCGAGACGAGCCACGCCATGGGTAATGTGGATTGCCAAGTAGAAGGCCGCGACCCGACTCGGTCACATCTTTACCGAATGCAACGGCATTGCTTCCCAGGCCAGCTGGCCATCCAAATTCCGTGTTGCCGGCCGCGACCGGCTCGCCCGGTGGCGCTGCTCGCGCAATATCATCCTTGAAGAATCCCAGTCCGTAGCGAATACCCAACCCTGTCATTAACCGGGGGACATCTTCTTCACGCATTGGCCGAACCCAGGATTCACCATTGCAGGATTCGGGCAGGCGACCTTCATGATCTTTAAGGTAGCGGTTGTAGCCGGCGACGTAGCCTTTGGCGAATTGCCTGCCATCCTCTGGCATAGCGAGCGCAAAGCGCTGCAGTCTTTCTTTAGTCAGTAATGAGCGGTGAAATATGTCACTTTCGAAATTACCGTTATCAGCGCCCAGATGTGTAGAAAGATTGCCGTTGACCATTGTGACATCGCGGGCGATGACGCAGACAGCATCTGTCGCAGTCGCATAGGCGAAGCCGTAGCCGAGGCTGGCAGAGTCGTTCGCCTTTACGTGCGGAATGCCGTAACTGGTCCAGCGGATTTCGGTCTCATAGCCGTCGGCGGTCGAATCCGCTGTTACGGTAGCCGGTGAGTCCTGACGTTCGGAACATCCCGAAAATGCAATTAGAGCTGGCAAAAGGGCGAAACAACGTAACATCATAAAATGCTCCCGAATATTTAGAGGTCGACATTAGCCGGCTGGCGATCCACCGCGGCAAGTGTGCAAATATACCACTGGCCTCAGGAAAACTCGCCAGTCAGGCGAGGCAGGTAAGGTACTTTACTGACAGACATTGTTATAGTCGTGCAACTCTCTGGACTGGCAGGGAATTGTGATTAATCAGGCTCACCTGAATCACGCCATGTACGAAAGTCGTTGGTTGGATGTGACGCGATTTTCACCATTGTTAGCGGAGGAACATTAGTGCGAGATCGCGTGCCAGGACTATTTCTAGCTATAACGGCAATTGTCGCTGCTGGTTGTTCGCCTGACAATTCAACGGACTCACACGCAACCGACAAGCCCATCGGTCAGGAGGACGTAACATTTTTCGGTGCTGGCAAGGTAGCTCGCTATGAGCAGCATAGCGATGGATCGCTGGAATCGATGGGGCCGCTTTTTTTCGCTGAGATATTTATAGCAGCCGGTGGCAAGGTTACCGATGCGAGTGTTAAATTTCCGGCGCCATTGGGTGATGTTCGGAAGTTACTGTACCGCCATTCTGATTCCGATGAAATCGGTGACGTCATGTATCTGAGTGGCCTGGCAGAAAGCATTGAGGCGCTTGATCGGAATTTTCCGCCGGGCGAATACACCTTTAGTTTCAAAACCGGAAGCGGCGATGTCGTATCACGTTCAGTAAGTTTCAATGATCGCCAGTTCGCAAAACAGCCCGTTATCATCTTTATGCAAAATGAGCAAAAAATCGCGATAGACCAGGTAGATCCGGCCGTTGATCTCGTCATTACGTGGCCAACTTTCGAAGAGGGGCGCGCCGATGATAATGGTGTACTGGATGACCTGATTTTTGTCGCTATAGACAGCTGCATTGTTGAAGACATTGTGCATAGCGGACGACCCTTCGAAAAAGACGATTACCTGACGTACCTGGCGACTGAATACGTCGTCGGATCCGATACGCTGCAACCAGGCCAGAAATACAGTATGTATGTTGAGCATGCGATATTGCCAGACACTCATAATGTATCCGGCATCCCGGCGTTCGCCACGCTGGCCGCATCAACCTATATGGATTTCAAAACGCTTGGTGAGGCTGACCCGAGCTACTGTAGTCAATAACAAAAAATATAAGAAGAAACCAGATCAGCATGGACAAATCAAAAAGCAGTGTTCAATACACGAAAGCAGGCGATGACTATTTCGCAAACAGGACCTTAAGAAAATACGCCGGCGTTTGGTCATTGTGGGCGCTGGGCGTAGGCGCTGTTATATCTGGCCACTATTCTGGCTGGAACCTGGGGCTGGCGTCGGGTGGCTGGGGCGGGATGTTCGTCGCAACAGTCATCATCGCGATCATGTTTATCGGGCTTACATTTTCTATCGCCGAAATGTCACCTGCGTTACCGCATACTGGTGCGGCTTACTCGTTCGCACGTACCGCAATGGGTCCGTGGGGAGGATTTATCACGGGATTATTCGAGAATGTCGAGTACATACTGACTCCCGCCGTGATTGTCTTTTTTATCGGTTCCTACCTGACCGGAATTTTCGGAACGAGTGAAGCGATCCAGCCGCTATGGTGGATCGGTGGTTACATCATATTCGTTGGGCTGAATGTCGTTGGTGTCGAATTGTCTTTCAAAGTGACTTTGGTAGTTACACTCGCGGCGCTCGCTGTTTTGCTGGTTTTTTGGACCATGGCTCTGCCTGAAGTAGATTTCTCTCGCTGGGCACTGAATATCGCTGCGGACGGGAGCCGTTTGGACGAAGGCCACGGAAAATTCCTGCCGATGGGAATCGGCGGTGCGCTTGCAGCGCTGCCATTCGCCGTGTGGCTGTTTCTTGCGATCGAACAACTGCCGCTGGCGGCAGAGGAATCTGTTGATCCGCAACGGGATATGCCCAAAGGCATCATCCTGGGTATGTTTACGTTAATCGTATCCGCGTTCCTTATCCTGTTTCTGAATCCCTCACTTCCGGGCGTGGGATCATACGCACTGGGTCAGTCCGGGGAGCCGTTGCTGGATGGATTCAAAGCACTGTTCGCCACCAGCACGGCCAAGATGCTGGCACTGGTGGCCATCGTCGGCCTGATATCGAGTTTTCATACGATCATTTTTGCCCAGGGTCGGCAAATCTATTCATTGTCACGCGCCGGTTATTTTCCGACTTTTCTGTCGGTAACTCATGGCACGCGTAAAACCCCGCATGTCGCGATGATATTTGGCGCCGTTATCGGTCTGTCGATCATGCTGATAATTTTCGTCTCCCTGGGTGCGGAGACGGGTTCGATAGTGATCGGCGGTACGCTTTTGAATATGGCGGTATTTGGGGCCATGTGTTCTTACATCGCTCAGGCCGTATCATTTATCCTGTTGCGTAATCATCATGCACATATTGAACGACCGTACCGAAGTCCATTTGGAAATCCCGGTGCATGGACGACGATCGTAATTGCGCTGGTGACGATTTACTATCAACTCAGCGATCCAACTTATCGTATGGGGCTGCTGGGCGTTGCCCTCTGGTTTGCTATCGCGATTTTGTATTTCGCGCTGATAGGACGACACAAACTGGTTTTGTCACCCGAAGAAGAATTTGCCATGCAGCATCGTAGTGAGGTCTGACTAATGATAGTAGAAGAATTCGAAAAAGCATGTGCCGCTGGTGATATCGATACTGTCCTGGTTTGCTTTGTGGATATGCAGGGACGATTGATCGGCAAACGATTTCAGGCAAAATTTTTCATCGCTTCAGGTTACGCAGAAACGCATGCTTGTGATTATCTGTTGGCTAACGATATCACCATGGAAACAGTGCCGGGCTACAAGTCCGCCAGTTGGGAAAAGGGATACGGTGATTTCGTACTGCAGCCGGACATGAGTACGTTGCGTCGCCTCCCGTGGTTGGAGGGCACCGCATTGGTGTTATGTGACGTACTTGATCACCACACACACACCGAGATTCCACACTCACCACGTGCAATGCTGCAAAAACAGGTACGAATAATTGAAGACCTTGGCATGCAGGCGTTTATGGCCTCGGAGCTCGAGTTTTATCTGTTCGATGAAACCTATAACTCCGCTCGTGACAAGTCTTATTCGGAGCTGACAACGGCGAGTCACTACTTTGAGGATTACCACATCTTCCAGACCACTAAGGAAGAGGATGTTATGCGTTCTATTCGCAATGGCCTGGAAGGTGCTGGAATTCCGGTAGAGAACTCGAAAGGCGAGTGGGGCCCGGGTCAGGAAGAGATAAATGTGCGTTACACCGATGCGCTGCAAATGGCAGACCGGCATGCGATTCTCAAAAATGGCTGCAAAGAAATCGCGTGGAAGAATGGCAAAGCCATAACGTTCATGGCCAAGTGGAATACAGAGTTCGCTGGTAGTTCTTCGCATATCCACCAGAGCCTTTGGGATAAAGACGGCAAGACGCCACTCTTTCTGGATAAGAACGCCGAGCATGGAATGTCGGAGTTGATGCAAAACTATATGGCCGGACAATTGGCATTCGCTCGCGAGATTACCTGGTTTCTGGCGCCATACGTCAATTCCTACAAGCGATTCCAGTCTGGCTCATTTGCGCCGACCAAGGCGATCTGGAGCTGCGACAATCGTTCGGCCGGGTTCCGGCTATGTGCCGAATCCAGCAAGGCGATCAGAGTTGAGTGTCGAGTGGGTGGTGCTGATCTTAATCCTTACCTGGCATTTGCTGCTTTGCTGGCGGCCGGTATCGAAGGTATTAAAAGAAAAATGCCGCTGGAGCCGGGCTATGTCGGTGATGCCTACCATGGCGAAGCGTTGCGTGAAATTCCAAAGACGTTGCGCGAAGCGGTTCAAACCATGCGAGAGTCGAAAATGTTACGCAATGCAATGGGCGATGACGTAGTAGATCACTATGTGCACACTGCACAGTGGGAGCAGTCTGAACACGATCGCGAGGTGACCGACCACGAACTTCGGCGCGGCTTCGAGCAATACTAAAAAGGTCACCGGAATGAGTCTTGCGGGAAACTGGTCCTACCCAACCAACATTCGGTTTGGTGCCGGGCGCATTAGCGAGTTGCCCGAAGTCTGCGTGTCGCTGGGTATAAAACGACCGCTACTGGTTACGGATGGCGGTTTGGCAGATTTGCCAATGTTGCGCGATGCGGTGAGCAAATGCGAGCAAGCCGGACTCGGGATTGATGTCTTTTCTGACATCAAAAGCAATCCGATTGATAAAAACGTCACAGACGGTGTCGCGGCACTACATGCTGGAAAGCACGATGGTGTCATCGCGTTCGGCGGTGGATCCGCCCTCGATGTTGGCAAAGTCATTGCATTTATGTCCGGACAGTCCAGGCCATTATGGGATTTCGAGGACGTCGGTGATTGGTGGACGCGGGCGGATCCCGACGGGATTCTGCCGATCATCGCAGTGCCGACCACGGCGGGTACCGGTTCCGAAGTGGGTCGTGCCGGCGTCATTGGTAACCAAAGCACGCACGCCAAGAAAGTCATATTTCATCCAAAGATCATGCCCGCCGTTGTAATCAGCGACCCGGAGCTTACGCTTGGATTACCGCCGAACCTGACAGCCTGGACGGGTATGGATGCGCTCGCACATTGCCTGGAGGCGTGGTGTGCGCCGGGTTTTCACCCGATGGCAGATGGTATCGCGTTGGAGGGTATGCGTTTGGTACGAAACTGCCTGCAGCGTGCGGTTACCGATGGCAGTGATATTGACGCACGTGCCGGCATGCTGGTTGCGGCGTCTATGGGTGCGACTGCGTTTCAAAAAGGCCTGGGTGCAATTCATGCATTGTCGCATCCGGTTGGGGCGCTTTATGACACGCATCATGGGCTGACTAATGCTGTATTTATGCCCTATGTCTTGGTGTTTAATCGATCGCGTATTGAAGCGTCAATGCTGCGACTTGCGAGCTATCTTGATTTACCAATTCCGTCTTTCGACGCCGTTCTCGACTGGGTGATGGATCTTCGCGTCGAATTTGAAATCCCGCACACTATCAGCGAGCTGGGCGTCGATGACTCTCGATTTGATGATCTGGCGGCAATGGCGGTGATTGATCCTACTGCGGCAGGTAATCCTGTTGAACTTAACGAGGCGGGGTGCAGATTGTTGCTGGAGAATAGTTATTCGGGGAAGTTGGGGATTTGAAGCAGGTGTTTGATGGACATTGGGCACGGCGTTGTGCTGTGCTTCGTTTGTGTCGGTGTAGTCGGTTGAATTTTGCAAACAATTAAAAACCGGGGTCGAACCGCGGTTTTCGATAAAAACCGGGGTCGAACCGAGGTTTTCTAGCACTTCATCTCAATTACCAAGAGATGTCGATCAAAAACCTCGGTTCGACCCCGGTTTATCTAATGGCATTAAAGATCAATCCGCGCCAACTAAGAGCCTATTTGTTCATCAATGCAGGCGGATTGGGGCGGGCTCCTACGTGGGTCGGCTACCGTTTTTGGTTGCCGAGTAAGGCGAATTCGTCGGAAAAAGTTAGTGCGTGATTCCGAACATTAGGCCAATTCTTTCGCCAGTACAGTCTCGCGGATGTCGTCAATTCTTGGTCTGAGTTTCGGCTTGGATTTGCCGAGGCAATTGTTTTCTCTGGGGCAGGTTGAGCTCCGTGGACAAATGATCGTGGCGTCTTTCGTTGCGCCTTCGGCAATCCAGCCGATGTTCAGAATCTTGCCGACGCTTTCCAGCTGGTGTCGGGCTTCTGCCGGAATCTCCGCAGATCCACCGCCGCGGTTGCAGCTTGCTTCAATTTGTTCAATCGTCTCTTGCGCATCGATATTCTGTGCTTGCAAAGCGGGGGCGAGATCAATGCCTGCACACAATACGTGCGGGTTTCCAGCCGCATCTTTGCTACGAACAGACTGGCAGCAATAAAGGCGCTTGTCTTCTCCGGCACGCAGGACGGAAATTTGCGCTGAGGGTTTCGTTGAACGCGTATTGAGCATCCTGAATACAGCCCAGTGCTGACAAGGATCCGAGATCATCGTCATGTTGCCCCAGGGGAGCGGGATTCCATTGCCACGATATACGGCGCGCAGATTGCCCGGCGGATAGGCATCAAAATAATGCCAGTGCGGATAAGGTGAGACGCTCGACATTCGCCGCATGACCAGTGTCGAGGTCAAATCAATTTTATGTCCGAGGTCGATAGCGTACGAATGACGCGCGAGGTATTGGCGGAAAGCCGTTTTGGGGCCGAGCAGGGCGGCAGCGAAGTAACTACACTCGAAGTCACGCCACGCATATAAAACGTCCTTGGCATCCATGTTCGGTGACTGTGCTTCGAGACGTCGATCAGACAACCGGTCACCGGATACCTGCGGTGTGCGGGCGCCGTCGCCTCCATGCAACACTTTATGTGCAATATGGTTAGCAAGATCGTACTTGAGCCTGGCTGGTGTTTTCTCGAGCCGGCGATTCAGGTACACAGTGTCAGGCGCGTCGAAGAAAGACCGAACCATCAATTCCAGTGGCAACTGTGTTTCACGCTTGTCCCGGAATGGGCCTTCATCAAACCATTTGATCTTCAATCCGACGTCCTTTGCCAGCTTGAAAACGTTGGGCAAGGTCAGTGGAAATTGCTTTTTGCCAACGGACTCCGCGGCTCTTTCAAGGTCGGGAAAGCGATTTTGGTTGGACTCCTGGTGTGCCCTGATAAGGAGGTGCGCGAACTGTCGACCCGTAGTGCCGGTTTGTGCAAGTAATTCAGGGATAGCCGACTGGAGCAGGTTGTCAGAGAACAAAAAGCCAGGTTCCAGTGGCATGCCCCTGACTGCGGCCATGGTCGGGGAGGGGTCAATCTCGGTCTCCTCCAGCGACTCATCAAAAAACCAGCTGACTTCCTTTTGAAAAATTTCTGCGACGATCTGTACGAGGCGCTCCGAGGGTACGCGTTTGCCGTTTTCAATCATCGACAGGTAGGAGATTGACGGTCCCGCTTCTGCGTCGATTTGTACACAGCGTACGGACAGGTCCTCAAGCGTCAAATGGTTGCGTTTACGCAGGGATTTGATCTTCGTGCCCAGAAAATGGGCCTTACGCAGGAGTCCTTGCTGGCTGGCCATCGCCGATTCCTTGTAAAATTGACACTGTGAAATTTTTATTGTGAAATTTTAGGGCGTTACGCCGTACTATACCCCCAAGTGCTGGATTATTCACTGTTTTTGAGCGTTCACGAGACGGAGAAAGGGAGATCGTAATGACGCGGGATGAGAAAATTTCACAACTGGAAGCGGATTGGAAGGACAGCCCGAGGTGGAAGGGTATAAAGCGCGAATATAGCGCTGCAGACCTGATGAAACTGCGGGGTTCTGTCGTCATTGAACATACTCTGGCGCGACTTGGTGCCGAGAAACTATGGCGTCTCGTGAACCAGGAAAAACCCTTGTGCGCGCTTGGGGCATTAACCGGAAATCAGGCCATTCAGGAAATCCAGGCCGGCTTGAAGGCGATCTACTGCTCCGGCTGGCAAGTCGCTGGTGATGGCAACAGTGCCGGTGAAATGTACCCGGACCAAAGCCTTTATCCGGTCGATTCGGTGCCAAAAATGGTCGAACGAATCAACAATGCTTTCCTGCGTACCGATGAAATCTACACTTTGAACGGCGACTCAAATGTTGATTGGCTGGCGCCGATCATCGCAGACGCGGAGGCCGGCTTCGGGGGCAATCTGAACGCATTCGAATTGATGAAGAGCATGATCAAAGCCGGCGCAGCTGGTGTGCACTTCGAAGACCAGTTGTCATCCGCCAAAAAATGCGGCCACATGGGCGGCAAGGTGCTCGTGCCGACCAGCGAGGCCGTTGGTAAACTCACCGCCGCACGTCTCGCGGCCGATGTTTTGGGCGTGCCAACTGTGCTACTTGCAAGGACCGATGCGGACGCTGCAAATCTGATTACGTCAAATACGGACGAACGTGATCTTCCATTCATCACTGGTGAAAGAACAGCCGAGGGCTTCTTCTGCACGAATCCTGGAATTGACCAGGCAATCTCACGTGGCCTTTCCTACGCGCCCTATGCCGACTTGTTGTGGTGTGAAACCTCGAAACCTGACCTCAAGCAGGCGCAGAAATTCGCAGATGCGATTCATGCTCAATTCCCAGGCAAGTTGCTCGCATACAATTGTTCGCCGTCATTTAACTGGAAAGCCAACCTGGATGACGAGACGATGAAGCACTTCCGCGAGGAATTGGGAGCCATGGGCTACAAATTCCAGTTCATTACCCTTGCTGGCTGGCATGCTCTTAACTCAAGTATGTTCAAGTTGAGCCGCGCTTATAAAGCCGAGGGAATGTACGCCTACTCGCAAATGCAGGAGCAGGAATTCGCTGACGAGAAGCATGGCTTCAGGGCTGCAAAGCACCAGTCGTTTGTTGGTGCCGGATATTTCGACGCGGTGCAGAATACGATCATGCAGGGACACTCATCAACGACTGCGATGGATGGCAGCACCGAGGAAGAGCAGTTCGTCGCCTGAAGCAGGGCAATAATAAAAACTAAAAGAAGTGCCGCGGGAGAGTAACCAATGTATGCATTGAATGTTGCGAATACCATTGTTCAAGACCGACGAACGATCGGCAGTCTGAGTGTTGATCCGGCTTTTTACTATTTTGTCGAGTACGAGTTGCTCCCGGCGATTCAATTTGATTCCGTGGAATTCTGGCGTGGATTGGAAGATATTGTTTGCGACCTGACGCCGGCCAACCGTCATCTGCTCAACATCAGGGATGAGTTGCAGCAGCAAATTGACGCGTGGCACCAGGCGCGGCAGGGCGACTCATGGAATCACGATGAGTATGTGAGTTTTCTACAAGAGATTGGCTATCTGAGTGAGCAAACTATGCAGTCGGAAATTTCGACTGCGAATGTAGACGCTGAGATCAAGACAATCGCCGGTCCACAGCTGGTGGTGCCGGTCAGCAACGCAAGGTTTGCGATCAATGCAGCTAATGCTCGCTGGGGGTCATTGTACGACGCGTTGTATGGCACGGACGTCATACCGGAAGGTAATAATGAGCCTCCTGCATCGGGTTACGACCCGCAACGCGGGAATGCCGTTATTGCCTATGCCACAGACTTTCTCGACCGTATTATCCCGCTGGATGGTGCGAGTCACGCGGAGGTCGTCAGCTACTCTGTGGAAATTCCAACACGCTATGCCAGCTGCTTCGCGACGCTCGCGGATGGCACAAAGGCCAGGCTGAAAGATTCCAGCAAGTTTATTGGCTGGTCCGGATGGGGAGACCGAAACTCGTACCTGTTTCGCGACAACGACTTGCATATCGAGCTGCAGACAGATCCGGATCACCCGGTTGGCAAGGATGCGCCCGGCAATCTCTGTGACATCATGCTCGAGTCGGCCGTGACGACAATCCAGGATTGTGAGGACTCAGTCTCGGCCGTTGACGCCGAAGATAAAGTCGGCGTTTACAGAAACTGGCTTGGCCTGATGCAAGGCACACTTGAGGCGACGTTCAGGAAAAATGGTAAGCCACAGACGCGTCGCCTGAATAGCGATCGCAAGTACATAGCTACAGACGGCAGCCAGGTTGTTTTGCCGGGCAGGAGCCTGATGCTGAATCGTAATGTCGGCCACCTGATGACGACCGATGCGGTGACTGATGGCGAAGGAAAGGAAGTTTTTGAAGGAATCCTCGATGCGGTAATTACCACAGCGTGTGCACTGAGTGACGATAGTTCGGCGAATAGCCGTACCGGCAGTATCTATATAGTAAAGCCGAAGATGCATGGTCCCGACGAAGTGTCCTTCGCCAATACACTGTTTGTTCGGGTTGAGGAACTTTTCGGCCTGGCGCCCGGGACGATCAAGATCGGTGTAATGGACGAAGAACGACGTACAACGATCAATCTTGTGCAATGCATTGACGCTGTTAAAGATCGGCTGGCATTCATCAATACCGGGTTTCTGGATCGGACTGGCGACGAGATTCGTACCTCGATGTATGCCGGTGCAGTAATGCCCAAAGAACAGATAAAGACTCAGCCGTGGATAAATGCCTACGAAGACTGGAACGTCGATATCGGAATTCGCTCTGGGCTGCCGGGGAAAGCTCAGATAGGCAAAGGCATGTGGTCGAAACCGGATGACATGCGCGAAATGATGGCTTCCAAGTCGGCACACCCGCAATCCGGTGCCAACTGCGCGTGGGTACCGTCACCAACAGCTGCGACACTGCATGCGATTCACTACCATGATGTGAGCGTCAGCGAGCACCAGGCGGCATGTTCATCCAGAAAGCTCGCAAATCTCGACGAAATACTGACGCCGCCCTTATGCGATGCCGCATCGCTGGATGAAACGACGATTCAATCAGAGCTGGATAATAATGCGCAAGGCATTCTCGGATACGTCGTGCGCTGGATCGATCAGGGTATCGGATGTTCCAAGGTGCCCGATATCAACAATGTTGGCCTGATGGAGGATCGCGCTACCTTGCGCATCTCCAGTCAGCATATCGCCAACTGGTTGCTGCATGGCGTTTGCAGTGAACGGCAGGTTCTCGAAACACTACGCCGTATGGCGCGTGTTGTTGATGCACAAAACACGGACGATACTGCGTACACCAACATGTCACCCTATTTCGACAGCAGTCTCGCGTTCCAGGCTGCTTGCGACCTGGTATTCAAGGCGATCGATCAACCAAACGGTTATACAGAGTTGCTTCTGCACAAGTATCGGAAACAAAGGAAAGAACAGCTTGCGATCAATAGTTAGTTTTACCGAGCAGTTGTTGTCATCGTTTCCTGCATTCGCTGCAGAACAATAACGCCGGACACAAACGTGAGCGCGGCTATGACCCAGATTGATGATGTCACGCCAAAGAGATCGGCGATAATTCCGGCAATTACTGCGCCAAACGCGTAACCAAGGTCGCGCCACAATCGGTATACGCCGACGGATGATGCCCGCCAGGACGGATGAGCGACGTCACCGATCGCAGCGAGCAAGGTTGGGTAAACCATCGCTGTGCCGGCACCGAGCATCACAGCGGCAACTGCAAACTGGTGAAATTCATTGAGCAAAGCGATCGCAACCAGGCCTAGCGCCTGCAACCACATCCCCAGAACAATAAGCACTTTACGACCGATACGATCAGATAGCGCGCCGGTGAAAAGCTGGCCAATTCCCCATACGCCGGGATAGATCGCAGCGAGCCAGCCAATTTGCGACAGTGACATGCCGGATAGTGCGAAATAGATGGGGAACAATCCCCATGCCATGCCGTCATTAAGATTATTGACCAGACCGGCCTGGCTGACGGACGACAAATTGCGATCCGTGAATGAAGTCTTATAAAAAATTTCCTTTTGCGTCGGCTGGTCTGCTGCAGCGACATGGGGATGCAAACTTGCTTCCAAATCGGCGTATTGTTTGGTTTCCCGGACCAGGAACACGGACAAGCTGAGCCCGATCGCCACAAACCCGACGCCTAAATAAAACGGTTCCGGACGCAATCCCCATGTGCTGGCTACATAGCCGGTTGCCAACGCGGCGCCGGCAACCGCAAAGTAGCCGGCGAATTCATTGAGCCCCATTGCTGTACCGCGTTTGTTCGGACCGGCAAGATCAATCTTCATGATGACGGTGGTTGACCATGTCAGGCCCTGGCTAATTCCGAGCAGGAGATTTGCTGCGATGATCCAACCCCAGGTAGGTGCCCACATGAGTAAAAACGGCACCGGTATGGCGATTATCCAGCCAGTGATCAATATCGCCTTTCGGCCATATACGTCGGAAAAACGACCCGCCAGGTAATTGGTAAGTGCCTTGCTGACGCCAAATACAGCAATAAAAGAGAGAATGGCTGTTCGCGCAGCGAGCATGAATTCCTGCTCTGCGATCGCCGGCAGGATACTGCGTTCCATACCAACCATCGCTCCAACGAACGCATTGACGACGATCAGGAGCGTGAACTGCGCGAGATTCGCTTTTAGCCCGAGGACTGGCTGCTTACTTTTATCAATTTTGGTTGACATTAGTCTTGCTTCAAATCCTAATATCGTCCGGGCAGCCTTTCTGCAGGCATGCACAGAATAAAGAGTTTGCAAATGAAATTACCACTCGAAGTTGATTATTATACGGACGTTCTTTGCGTTTGGGCGTGGATTGTCCAACACCGGATTGACGAAATTGAAAAGGAATGGGGTGAGCGGATCTGCATAAGACACCATTGCGTCAATGTCTTCGGTGACACGGTAAGCCGCATCGGCGAAAAGTGGTCTGATCGAGGCAGTTATGGCGGGTTCGCGGAGCACGTTGAGGAATCGGCGGCGCCTTATGAATTTGCGCTGATCAATTCGAAAATATGGCGGGATGTTCGGCCATTCACGTCAGCGACAGCACACCTGGTTTTAAAAGCAGCCGAACTACAAAAATCTGCGGAGGAAGCAAATAAACTTGCAGTTTCGCTACGCAAGAGTTTTTTTATGGATGCGCTGGATATCGGAAATGTGCAAGTAGTACTGGAGATCGCCAGCGACGCCGGTTTCGACAAGGTTGACCTGGAAGAGAAAATCAATTCCGGACAGGCTCTCGCCGCGCTGGTGGCGGATTACGAACGCGCCAGGGAACTTAGCATCAAAGGCAGTCCATCCTGGGTGCTCAATAGTGGTCGCCAGGTGTTGTACGGAAATGTCGGCTATCGCATATTAAGTGCGAACATTGAAGAGCTGTTGAAGAACCCGGTGGATGAAGCGAGTTGGTGCTAGCCTGCGTGTGCCTGAGATGAAACCAAAAATAAAATCATTGCTGATGTACGGTGTAGAAGCAGCCGTAATTTTTGGCATTCTGACTGGAATTTATGCGTATCAATCACGCAACCTGTTGCCAACTGACCTGCAGCAGGCTCCGGCGCTTAGTGCGCCTGCGTTGACCGGCGAATTCTATGACCTGAGTGAGCATGCAGCCTCGACTACGCTGGTTTATTTCTTCGCACCCTGGTGCAGTGTTTGCGCCGCGAGCTCTGGCAATATCGACAATCTCAGACAACTGCGCAGCGATGATGACCTGAATATACTATTGGTCGCACTCGACTGGCAGACACAGGCCGAAGTGCAGGAATACGTTGACCGTCACGAGATAACGGTATCGGTCTTGCTCGGCGACCGTAAGATTACAAGCGAGTGGAACATCTACGCGTTTCCGACATATTATATTCTGGATGACGAGCAGCGCGTTATACGTCGTGACATGGGTTACAGTACACTCGCCGGCTTATGGTGGCGCACAATTTAGCAAAGGATAATTCAATGAATACGAATTTCGGTTTTGGCAAGCCAATCGACGGAAATTTTGACGATGCTGTTGGTACGGTCACTGAAGAACTCAAGAAAGAAGGCTTTGGCGTACTGTCGGAGATCGACGTTGCCGGAACATTAAAGAAAAAACTTGATGAAGATATGCCTCCATACAGGATTCTCGGCGCCTGTAATCCGACACTGGCGCATCAGGCAGTCACTGCGGTGCCTGAAATTGGCCTGCTCTTACCGTGCAATGTTCTGGTCCGTGAGGATGAAACGGGGCAGGTGCATGTAAGTTTCATGGATCCTGGCGCCGTGCTCGGCCTGGTAGATAATCCGCAGGTCGTGCCCCTTGCTGAACAGGTCAAGGAAAAGTTGCAGCGCGTGCTTGCTGCGCTCTGATTGTTGAGTTTAAAGCAGTGCCAGGTACGTTACGACGCCACCAAGCACAGCTGTAAAAATCATTATCCAGACGACGATTTTAATTTTCCGCATCATATTCACCTATTAGTGCCGATCTGCTCAATTTTTCGACTCAGGAAACATCTTGCCGAAAAATGCCGCGTTTTCGGGCATATTCACGCACGGCATGCGCAGCGTCTGCCCTGGACGCGAAATCGGTTGCCGGCGAGCGCCAGATAAGGGTCTCGTCAGGCATTTCAAAACGAATAACATGTCGATGTGTACTGGTAATAAAGCGAACCCCAAAAGAAACGAGTCCAATTACCGCGATGATCAATGGCGCACTTTCGGCTGAGAAGTCGTCCAGATCAGTCAAGAGCATGAACACGACGATTAGTGCAGCGATAAAACAAACGACTCCCGCGAGAATTCGGGAGTAGGCTACCTCTTGTCGATATTCAATTGCGCGGCAATCGCGTACGTCGATGTACTCCAGTCTGAAATGCGTCAGCTCGTGCCTGTCCCGCCTCAGGAGAGAAATCTGTCGATTGGAGATCGCGACGACATTGCCGATATTTGACAGGTATTCATCCTGATCCAGTAGCACAGCGACAGGCTCACCACCGGCTTTGATACGATCTTCAGGGCGCTTATCCATACAATCCCAACTTGCGGAATTCGACAGCAAACTCAGTCAGGTTGCGATCGAACCGTCAATTCTCCAGCTCAGGAAACATTTGCGGCGGCACACGGTGTTTTGTTGCCTGCTCATAGGCATAGGCAAGGCTAATCAGCAGGCCTTCTGAATAGGGACGGCCAAGAATTTGCAGGCCTGCAGGCAAATTTCCGTGACTAAATCCCATCGGGACCGTAACCGCCGGCAGTCCGGTTGCCGGTGCGACCAGCTGACTGTTGTCGCCTTTGTATTCTTCTATCGCCTTGTCCAGCGGGGCAGGCGGATTCGTCCAGCTGGGATATACGATTACATCTATCTCGGCATTTTCCATCGAAGCCAGCACGTCGGACAGATAGGCCTGGCGTCCCTGGTGCTGTGCGTAGTCAGGGCAGGGTGGGTCGAGATCCTGTGGATGAACATCAGCCGGGTTGCCACCGAAAAATTTCATGCGATCCTCGATGTAAGGTGAATACTCTTTGTTTTCCATGACATCCATTACGTCCTGGATCGGCGCGGCGTCTCCCAGCGATGTAAGGTATTCGTGCATGTCGTAGCGAAAGCGTATGCAGAAGTTACTGGCGTTCATGTGCTCATCGAGATTTTCGATAACAAAATTATCGACAATTTCTGCGCCAGCTTTTTCCAGGTCTGCAAGTGCTTGCTCAAATATCGTCGTAATTTCAGGATCTGCGTCTTCGGTGTCGACGAGTGCGCGCAATACGCCGATGCGCTTGCCTTGCAACGCTTCTTTTTGCAGAAAGTTTGTGTAGTCCGGCTCAACGCGATCCTTGCCCATTTCGGTATACGGGTCGGCAGGGTCGTAGCCTGCAACAACGTCAAATACTTTTACGCCGTCGGTGACGGTTCTCGTCATCGGTCCGGCGATGTCGCGGTCGAAAGCAAGTGGAATTATGCCATCGCGGCTGGTCAGGCCCAGGGTGGAGCGAATACCGAACAAAGCGAGGTGGGATGAGGGTCCACGAATCGAGTTGCCGGTATCAGAGCCCATGCCTATAACAGCGAAGCTTGCTGCGATACCCGATGCCGTGCCACCACTGGAGCCGGCCGGAACCTTGCTCAAATCATAAGCATTGGCGGTAGTGCCGTATGAAGAGCTAATAGTTTGCTTTGGACTGAAAGCCCATTCCGCCATGTTGGTTTTGGCAATGATAATGGCATCCGCTTCGCGGAGCTTGCGGACCATAAACGCATCGTCGGGTGGCACGCTTTCTTTTAGTGCGATAGAACCACCGCTGGTCGGCATGTCACCAGTGTCGTAATTATCTTTAAGTAAAACAGGGGCGCAAAAGAGTGGGCCGAGCTGTTCTCCGTTGGCAACCTTCCTGTCGATTTCCTCGGCCTTTGCAATCGCGTTCGGGTTGGCGAAAATGATGGCGTTTAGACCGGTCGACTTGTCGTAAGCGTCAATTCTTGCCAGGTATCCAGTAATGATTTCTCTACAAGAAAAATCGCCGTGGCGAATTGCGTCCTGAACGTCCTCAATCGTTGCTTCGACATAGGTGAAAGGCGCTGCGGACCTTTCTGATGAGCAGGATAGAATACCGAGCAGTACGGCGGCTAAGAAAAGAGTTTTTACCGCGTTTCCTGTGTTCATGCGTGTGCTGCTCCAGTGGCAGAATATTCTGTGGCCAAAGTTTGCAATAAGGGCAGAGGTATTTCCAGTTCATCAATCGGTGGACTCGTCGGACCGGCTGTCCTAATCGATATACTTTTGTTTCGGTGCGCAGGGATGTATGGAAGCGAAGACACCGCGAAAGCTCAGAATCCGCGGCTAAAGCCGCTCCCGCGCAGAAGAACATTGTGATTATTGTCGGGCATGGGCAGAGGCTATATGCTGAGAATCATGAAGTCGATGCTAATTCCATTGAATATCAGGTCCGGGCGACGCTACGGAACCAAATTAACAATTGGGCTATGTTTCCTTATGTTGTGCATTGTATGCCGTGCAGAAGAGGGTGGGGCAGCGGAGCGTACAATCTCCTGGGCCGAATCGTTTGTAGCGGATGCGACATTGTCACGTGATCTCGAATTGCCCATCATTGTTTTCGTAACCCAGCAAGGCTGTCAGTTTTGTGCGGCGCTTCGCCGGCAAGTGCTTTACCCGATGATCCGTGCCGGAGAAATATCGAGCAAGGCTATCATCAGAGAAGTCAGTCTCGATTCTGGATTTACGTTACAGGACTTCAACGGCAACGAGATTTCCGGCCAGCAGTTTTCGAGCGGGTATGCAGCCGTGGTGACTCCGACCCTGCTGTTCCTTGATGCCAGTGGCAAAGAGATTGCTGAAAAAATGGTCGGCATCAGCAACATTGAGTTCTACAGTTTCTACCTGTCGAAATCGATCGAGTCAGCCAGCGAGCACCTCAGGAAAAACCCCGAGTCCGGATGAATTCAATCGAATCAGCCTGCGTGCAAGTAAAAAACCCTAACCGTTAAACTGGTCAGGGTATATTGATTACCTTGTTAGAGGTGTCTCTCCCGGCGGAATTCCAGGCCATTCTTTGTCCTGGTAGTCGCATGAAGTACTAATATCGGGGGGAGCAACTCCGCCGAAAGAGACAGTTCAGTCAGCCGTAATCAGAAATTCCAGCTGTAGCCGAATTCGACTTCCCATTGGTACATTTCAATGGTTATGGTTTGCGTTGGATCAAACGGATTTGGCCCCGTTACATCACTTTTCGGTGCGTACATTACCGAGACGCTCCATTCGCTGTTCTGTCCTGATTTCCTTGTGAACCCGGCGGCGATGTGATCTTCGATCGTTGCCGGTGCAAGAATATTGAACAGTACTTCAGAATCCGGAATTGGTTGATCGCTATGGCTGTAGCCAGCTCGCCATACCATGTCAGATCCCGCGCCCCACTCGATACCGACTTTGTAGACAGTCATATCGTCCCAACCAAAACCAGCACCATTGGCACCGCCAAGGCAGGATGTCAGATCCGTGCCGAGCGGGTTAGCTGTTGGGCAATTGAAAAGGTTGGCGATGGGATTACCAACTGCGGCTACGTCACTGAACCAGGTGTGCTCAGCATCAAGGCTAATCGCTACAGTGTCTCGTGGGCGAAAGGTCACCCCAATTTTGGCGTTGGCGGGAATGTCGAAATCACCACCCTCGGCAAACAAGTCCGCGTACTTGTCCAGTTCGGTCATGTCGATTTCGCTTGTGTACGAAGCGGCAATGGTCGTTGCTGCACCGAGATTAGCCTGAAAACCGAGTTTCGCGCCGGCACCGTAGCTTAACTCATGGCCGTTATTGGACAGGTTTGCTGGTTGCTGCGTGCCGCCGCTGGCTGCGAAAGTCTCCGTAAACGAACCGAAAGTCCCTACACCCTTTGCTGAGAATGACTGTACGGCGACGACCAGCGCTGCGCCCCAGGCAAAATTGTCGCCCGCTTTTCTTGCGTATGTGATGTCGAAAAATGCCTGTGACAGGTCGACGCCCGCCGTTGCTCCCTGACCTGCCAGGTCTCCGCCATAGGTACCGTCGAATGTCCCGGGCGCAGCACCTTGTCCGGTTGGGTCAAATGATGCAGTGCCACCGTCCCACTCGGTATTCATTCCGCCGCGTCCATAAAAGGCAAGAGCAAAAGCGCTATCGGTGCCCAACGCCCAACTGTACGCAATGTGCGGAACGACGAAGTACTCGCGCGAACTGTCGAGATCATTTGGGCCAATGGTAAAAGCGCCGCCATTGCCGTTGGCCAAGCTTGGACTGCTTGAGTAGCTGCGTAGCGGACTAAACAAGGCAGCGCCGGCGTCCAGTCTGCCGGTCGTAAAGACCGCGGCGGCCGGATTGTTCGCCATGGAAATAGTATCGCCAGGCATTGCCAGGCCGGCGCCTGCCATGCCTTTATTTTTCGTTCCCGTGCCGTGTGTGAAATATCCATTGGTGGCATATGCGGAACCTGCGGACAGGGTAAGCATTACCGTTGCAAGCACTGTTGCAATTTTTCTTACTGAATTCATTAGGTTTCCCCTGATGCTGGCTACACTAAAATTATGATTACTTAATGTAGAAAATTTTAATATAGGCAGAAATGCCTATAGGTATCAACTTTTGCTGCGTTGAATCAAAACGATTCCCGTCAGTTGCGGGCATCGAGTGCGAGGCTATAACAAGAATCAGGCGTCGTCGGCGCAATACAGGTTGTACAGGCACTCGATGATTTTGCCTGCTTCATCCGCCTTCAGGGTGTAGTAGATACTCTGCGCCTGGCGCCGGGTTTCCACCAGCCCTTCCTTGCGCATGCGCGACAGATGTTGCGAAAGTGGTGACTGCGGTATGTCGAGATTCTCAGATAATTCGCCGACGGATTTTTCGCCACTCGCCAGCTGGCACAAAATCAGGAGACGTCCTTTGTGGCCCAGAGTTCTCATCAAAGCGCTGGCCCTGTCAGCGGCCTCGCTCATTTGTTCCATGTCAAAATCGTCCGATATTTCCACTTCCACGTTCCTTAATTTTTCAGCGTTATGCAGTCGAGATCATTGGCCACGATTACGTGTCCATCATAATTAACTTTCACTATTTCTACGTTCTTGTCCAAATTCTTCAAACTCCGTGCCATCAGGTGGCTAAGTACGAGAGTGCCAACACCCGCTTCCTGAGCAATGCTGCCGATTACGCTTGGTGGGGCGTGCAGCTTGCGTCCGGCACCGGAAATTTCCTCCGGTACAACCATATGCATTACCAATATGCTCGCGTCTTTCGCGAACTCGACAAACGCGGGGTCGTCACCGTTTTGATCGCTGGCAAAGACGATGCTTGCGTCACCAACACGAATCCGAAACGCCAGGGCAGGCACTATGCCATGCGGCACATGCTGCGCTCTAATTTGTATTTCTGTGTTGTCGTCACCGAGGACAGTTACCGCAGCGACATTGTCTTTCGCTATTTCGAAGGGTTTGATCTTCGCCAACCCACCTGTGCCGTCAAGGTATCCGGAAAGATACGCATAAGCCCCATCCGGTTTGCCGAGCATGCTGTTGAGATAAGTATTGAGACCTGGAAATGGTGTCGAGGGACCGGGCCCTGCGACGACCAGGCTTCGCTGCCGGTCGGAAAAGTAACCTGACTTGAGCAAAGCAGGCAGGTCTGCAGAATGATCCGTATGAAAATGACTGAGCCCGATGAAGTCGAGGCCGGCAAATTTTGCTCCGGCTTCACCGAAGCGCAAAAAGGTGCCGCCGCCGGCATCAATCATTACCCTGGACTCGCCGTCGATCCAGACGATGTAGCCAGCTGACGCGCGACCGTCATCAGCGATCGGCCCGCCGGACCCAAGAATCTGCAGCGTGACGCCATCGGAAACGGGGCATGATTCCACAGCTTGCGCACAGGCTACAGGTCCGACAAATGCTAAGCACAGCAACAATATGAGCCGCTGTATCTGTCGCATTTCTGGTCGCACTGTCAGTTCCATCCAGGCGTTTCCCTGCTGCGGGCCTTTTCTTTTATGTTAGAATTTTCTAATATACACCGGATTGAGCAATAAGGCGCAAGAAAAATCAGCGAATAAATCGCAAGTATCGAGGCCAGTCGATGACAGTGAACACCGACAAAACAGCAGGGCTACTGCAGGAAGTCTCTGACGAAGGGCAAAAGTTGCCTACTGCTGAGCGACGAAACTTTCTTAAGAATGGATTGTTTCTGGCAGGAAGCGCAATTGCAGGCGGAGCGATTTCCCGGCAAGCCGTAGCAGCAGATGAAAACCTGCCACCCAACGTGCCGGCCTGGACCCGCTCGCTAGGTTCGGGTGTTCTGACCAATCCGTACGGTAAGCCGTCGCGCTTTGAAAACCACATCGTGCGACGTAACGTTCCCTGGCTTACTGCTGACAATATTGCAGCGATCAGTTTCACACCGCTGGCAGAACTTGATGGCATCATCACGCCAAGCAGCCTCGTTTTTGAGCGCTACCACGCCGGTGTTCCTGATATTGACCCGCAACAACATCGCCTCATGATTCATGGCCTGGTCGATCGGCCGATAATTCTTACAATGGATGACCTGAGACGATTTCCCAGCACATCGATGATCCGCTTTCTCGAATGCCCGGCCAATGGCGGCATGGAGTGGCGCGGTGCACAAATGGATGCGCTGCAATTCACCCACGGCATGTTGAGTTGTTGCGAGTGGACCGGCGTATTGTTATCTACGCTATTGCAGGAAGTAGGAATCAGTAAAGAGGCGGCCTGGGTTTTGGCTGAAGGCGCGGACGGCGCGCATATGAGTCGCTCGATACCACTTGATAAAGCAATGGACGATGCGCTTATCGTGTACGCGCAAAATGGCGAGCCGCTACGACCAGAACAAGGTTATCCGATTCGCCTGATGAATCCGGGCTGGGAAGGTAATACCTCGATCAAGTGGTTGCGTCGGCTGGAAGTTGGCGACAAGCCCTGGTACCAACGTGAGGAAACATCCAAGTACACGGACTTGCTTGCCGATGGCCGGGCACGGAAATTTTCCTACATACAGGAATGTAACTCGGTAGTGACCTTTCCATGCCCGGAAAAACCGGTTCGTGAAAAAGGCCGCTACGAAGTGCAGGGCCTGGCCTGGTCGGGCAAAGGAAAAATTAAACGCGTTGATGTTTCATTCGATGGCGGCGTCAATTGGCGACCAGCAAAATTGAAGGGACTCGTGTTGCCCAAGGCATTGACCCGATTCGGTCTTGAATGGGACTGGGACGGTGGCCCCGCGATGATCCAGAGCAGGGCGGTGGACGAGACCGGCTACGTGCAACCAACCTATACCCAGTTACGCGAAGCACGCGGCACGAGTTCGATCTATCACAAGAATGCAATTCATACCTGGCGTTTGCATGAGGACGGGAAGGTTACCAATGTTCAGATTAGCTAAAGTAACGCTGATACTGGCGACATTCTCTCTGGCCGCTTGCGTGCCGAAAGCCGCCGATGATGTTGTAGTCGTTGGGGAAACTGTCGTCACAGAGTTTAATGCCCCTGCCGCACAGCCGACGGGACATTTCGGCTATGGTAAAGATGCGAGTATCGAGGAGATTGCCGGATGGAATATCGACATTCGTCCGGATGGATTGGGATTGCCGCCGGGCAGCGCCACTCCTGAAGATGGCGAAATGTTGTACGAAGACAAGTGTGCGCTTTGTCATGGTTCTTTTGGTGAAGGCGTCGGTCGGTACCCGGTTCTCGCAGGTGGAGAAGGAACGTTGACCGAGCCACGACCGGAAAAAACGATCGGCAGCTTCTGGCCATATGCGAGTACGCTTTGGGACTACATTCATCGGGCGATGCCATTCGCTGAACCGGAGTCTCTTAGCGACGAAGAGGTGTACGCGATAACTGCATATGTGCTGTATTTGAATGACCTGGTGGACTACGAGTTCGAGCTGAATCAGGACAGCCTGGCGTTAATCGAAATGCCGAATAAAGACGGCTTTTTCTTCGACGACCGCCCGGATACGGCCAATGAATGGTGCATGAGTGATTGCAAAGATCCCGCGACGATTACGATCACTTCAGAACCAACATTAGTGGAAGAGCCGGAGCTGGAGGTTGCATCTGCGGCTGTGATCGAGATGTCTCCTGGAGAGTCTACATATCAACAAGCCTGCGCGATGTGTCATGCTGCAGGCGTGGCAGATGCGCCGATCATGGGTGAGCAGGGTGCGTGGGCAGAACGCATTGCACTGGGGCGCGAAGCGCTCATAAACAGCTCTATCAACGGCAAAGGCTTCATGCCGCCGAAAGGTGGGCAGACTCAACTGAGCGATGAAGATGTTATTGCGGCCGTCGATTTCATGATTGACCGGGCTGCTAACTAGGAGCCATTCGAAAACCACGTTGCCAGACAGGATGTCTAAATGCCGCGAAGCGCAAGGATGCGCGAGAGTGGCGTTCGAATGGCGACGTTGAAAATACCATGAATGGTTTTTTCAACAGACTGATAAGGGAACATGCAATGTCAAAAATCATAACGCTGTCGCTATTGACCATTTTCATCGGCGTGCAGCCAGGTCTGGCCGATGAGACACCGTCGGCCGAAGCGCTAGAGCAAGGCAAAACCATTGCGTTTACACGTGCGAAGGGAAACTGTCTCGCCTGTCACCTGATAGCAGGTGGTGAACTCGCGGGCAATTACGGGCCGCCGCTGTTAATGATGAAGGCACGCTTTCCGGATCGCGCCGATCTTCGCGCGCAAATCTGGGATGCATCGGTAGGGGAACCGACAACACGCATGCCGCCGTACGGACGGCACCGCATACTTACTGAAGAAGAAATCGACCTTCTTGTCGATTTTATTTACTCACTTTAGACGGAGTTTGAAAAAATGAAAGCACACCGAAGACTAGTGCTGAAGGGAATGTTTGCGCTTGGAGCAATTGCGGCATGGCCCCGCTTGCTGTTAGCAGCTCGCCCGGATGCGGTATTCGAAATTACGGACGCGGATAAAGTTGTTGCTGAGCTGTTTGGTCAGACACCGGCGGATAGTGACCAGGTGACAATGAAAATTCCGGACATCGCTGAGAATGGCGCTGTCGTTCCGGTTACGGTCAGCACCACTCTCGAGGACGTCGAGTCGATCAGCATCGTTGTAGTTAACAACCCAACGCCATTGGCAGCGTCTTTCATAATGTCGCCCAGAATGCTCCCAACTGTCGCGGTCAGGATAAAAATGGGAGAAAGTTCGGAGGTGCAGGCACTGGTTAAGGCTGGTGGCAATCTGTACAGCACCACGAAGGAAGTGAAAGTAACCATCGGCGGCTGCGGCGGCTAACCAAGTTTTTCGAGGGCAAGAAAATGGGTAAACCAATCAAAATCAGGGCGAAGGTCAAAGGCGACGTCGCCGAAGTGAAAGCGCTTATGCCACATGACATGGAATCCGGAATGCGTCGTGACGCAGACACGGACGAGCTGGTGCCGGCGCACTACATCACTGATATCGTCGCCGAACACAATGGCGAAGTTGTAATGACCGCTTATTGGGGAACGGCGGTCTCGAAGAACCCGTACGTATCATTTTCGTTTACGGGCGCAGCTGCAGGTGACACGGTCAAGATGCACTGGAATGACAACAAAGGCGATTCGAGTACTACTGAGGCGGTATTGAAATGATCGTCAGATTGCGCTGAAAGCTTGCTGGAGCATAGAGTGATGAAAAAGTGATAAAGAAAAT
>RCNC010000255.1_pt1 | contig 31945 bp, 20 predicted proteins | sample 2041301 | NCBI WGS metagenome assembly RCNC01 (sample SAMN09708231, study PRJNA481090) | Marine sediment metagenome, whole genome shotgun sequencing project. | biome: marine sediment; feature: ocean; material: sediment; isolation source: Sewage treatment plant 13A marine sediment (STP13A) ... | reverse complement strand
GACTCGGACGGTCTCTTCTTCCCGCTCTGCAGGTCGATGGAGTCCAGCGGCTTGCCCAGGGTGGAGATCGGCTTGACGTAGGCGGTGATGCGGATCAGCTCGCCGTTGGAGAGGCCGCCCTCGATGCCGCCGGCGCGGTTGGAGGCACGGGTGATGGCCTTTTGTCCCTCTTCGCGCTGGATGGGGTCGTGGAAGTGCTTGCCGCTGAGACCGGAGAGGACGCCTCTGACGCCGTAGCCCAACTCCACACCCTTCACCGAGGGGATGCCCATCAGGGCGGCGGTGAGTTTTGCATCGAGACCCTCACCGGCGTGGGAGATCTTGCCCAGTCCGGGGACCACGCCGCCGGCCAGCACCTGGAAGGCGCCGCCCAGAGTGTCGCCGGCGTTGCCGGCCCGGTCCACCTGGGATTCCATCACCTGATCCAGAATGGTGTCGGCGCAGCGGAGCTTTGAACGAACGGGGATGGCTTCGGCCTGTTCCAGGGTGATGGCGTCGGGGTCTTCCACGGCGGCCTTGCCCACCCGGATCACGTGGCTGGCCACCCTGACGCCGAAGTGTTCCAGCACCTGTCTGGCGATGGCGCCGGCAGCGGTGTGGGCGGCGGTGTCCCGTGCTGAACTCTGCTCCCAGATGTCACGGAGGTCTTTTCTGCCGTATTTGTACCAGCCGGCCAGGTCGGCGTGGCCGGGGCGGGGAACGGTCATCTCCTCGATGGGGGTGTTGCCCTTGGGCAGCGGTTCGGTGGACATGGTGCGGCGGTGATTCTTCCAGTCGCGGTTGGGGATGTGCAGGGTGATGGGGGCGCCGATGGTCTCACCGAAGCGGAGGCCGGAAAAGACCAGGGCCTGGTCGTTCTCGATCTTCTGGCGGTCGCCGCGGCCGTAGCCCTGCTGACGGCGGGCCAGCTCGCGGTTGATCTGGTCCAGGTCGATGTTCACCCCGGCCGGTAGACCGTCGATGATCAGTGTTAGACCCTTGCCGTGGGATTCGCCTGCGGTGAGGTAACGGAACATTGTTTTGCCCCCTGGTTTTTGCCGCGCCGCCGGCGCTAACTGCCGCTGACGGTCATCTGTTCAACCTTCAGTGTGGGGCTGACCACGCTGCGGTTGTGCCGCAGATCGCTCCCCACCATGAGTATACCGTTGTAGATCTCGTCCAGGGTGGAAGCGATGGTCAGTTCGCTCACCGGGTGGGAGAGTTTGCCCCCACTGATCCAGAGCCCCTGGGCGCCGCGGGAGTAGTCTCCGGTGACCAGGTCGGTGCCCTGGCCGGAGAGAGAGGTGATGTAGAGCCCGTTGTCCACCGAGGCAATGATCTCCTCGGGAGTGTAATTGCCGGGCAAGAGGTGGAAGTTGGATGTGCCGCCGCTGGAACCGGTGGTCTTCATCCCCAGCTTGTTGGCCGAGTAGGTGCCGAGGAGGAAGCTCTTCAGCACCCCGGCTTCGAGAATGACGTTCTTCCGGGTGCGGACGCCCTCGCTGTCAAAAGGCTTCGATCCGTGGCCCCGGGGGATCAGCGGGTCGTCCACCATGGTCAGGGCATCAGAGCCGATCTTCTCTCCCAGCCGGTCGGCGAGATAGGTCAGCTTCTGGTAGACCCGGCCGCCGCTGGCCGCCGAGGCCAAACTGCTCACCAGCGAGGCGGCGGTGATCTGGTCGAAGACCACCGGAACCGACTGGGTCTCCGGCTTCACCGCGCCCAACTTGCGCAGCACCCGCTCCACCGCGGTGCGGGCCACATCTGAGGGAGCCTCCAGCCCGTCCCAGTGGGGGGCGTGGGAGACCCACGATGCTGACTGCTTGCGACCGGTATTCTGATTGCTGCCCGTGCCGTTGTCTTCGGCGGCACAGCTCACCGCCAGGGCTGCTGCGGTCTTGCGGTAGCCGCCGTTGAAGCCCAGCGAGTTGGCCCGGCAGAGCAGCAGCTGGGTGCTGTCCACCCCGGCGGTGTCGGGGATGATCCGGGAGTCGGCGGCCAGGGCCGCCTGCTCCATTTCCATGGCCAGGGCGGTCATCTCCTCAACGGTGAGGGCTTCCACCCGGGGGTCGAAGAGGTCGAGGTCGGTCTCGGCCTCGCCAAGCTCGTCCGGGTCGGGCAGGGTGTTGAACTCATCCGGTTCGGTGTGTTTGGCCAGGGCCAGGGCCTCGTCCAGCAGGCCGGCGATGGAGCCCTCGCCCAGGTCGCAGGTGTGCACCGTGGATGACCGTTGGCCCACGATGACCTCGGCCTCAAGATAGCTCGCCCCGGCCTGGTTGAGCAGCTCGATTTCGCCGTTTCGCACCGATACCGACAGCTCCTCGCTGCGGGCCATGGTCACCGAGACGGCGTCAGCGCCCTTCTGTTTCCCCAGGCTCACCACGTCCCGGGCCAGCTGTTTTCCCTGTTCCAGGTCCACTGTTGCTCCCTTGTTCGTATTTACAGTGCGCTGCCGCCCACCGTGATCTCCGATATCTTCACTGTGGGCAGACCCACGCCCACCGGCACGGTCTGCCCCTTGCCGCAGGTCCACATGCCGTCGCTGATGCCCAGGTCGGTGCCCACCATGCTGATGCGGGTCATCACGTCCGGGCCGTTGCCGATCAGGGTCAGGTTCTTTACCGGCGCGGTCAGTTTGCCGTCCTCCACCAGGTAGGCCTCGGAGGGGACAAAGACGAAGTCGCCGTTGGAGATATCCACCTGGCCGCCGACAAACGAGGTGCAGTAGATGCCCCGGGTGGTGGAGGCGATGATCTCCTGCGGGTCGTGCGTGCCGGCCTCCATGTAGGTGGTGGTCATTCGCGGGATCGGGTTGAATTTGTATGATTCCCGGCGCCCGTTGCCGGTGAGGCCGGTGTCGTAGAAGCGGGCGCTGATCCGGTCATGCATGTACCCCTTGAGCACGCCCTTCTCGATCAGCACCGTGCGCTGTCCCTCGACACCCTCGTCGTCAAAGGCGATGGCGCCCCGGTCGTTGGTCACGGTGGCGTCGTCGATAACGGTGCAGAGGGGCGAGGCCACCACTTCGCCGATACGGCCGGCATAGGCCGAAGTGCCCTTGCGGTTGAAATCGGCTTCCAGGGGATGGCCCACCGACTCGTGAAGCAATATCCCCGACTCGGCGGGGCCCAGAATCACCTCCATGGGGCCGGCTGGGGCGTTCCTCGCCTCCAACAGCAGCAGGGCCCGGCGTGCCGCTTCCGTGCCGTGGTCGGTGGCGCTCTTCACGTTCTCGAAATACTCCAGGCCCAGGCGGCCGCCGCCCGAGCTGCGCCCCTGGTGCCGCCCCTCGCCGTCCTCGGAGACCGCTTCCACGCTGAAGCGCATCATCGGCCGGGTGTCGCTCAGCAGCAGCCCGTCGCTGGTGGCCACGGTGACATCGCTGATCATCTCGGCAAAGCTGGCGTTGACCCGGGTGATCCGCTGGTCGCCGGCCTGGGCCGCTGCCTCGGCCTCGCGCAGCAGGGCGATCTTTTCGTCCACGTTGCGGCCTTCCGGCACCAGCGCCACCGGGTAACGCTCTGCGGTGGGGCCCACCGACAGCGGCGGGATGGTGCCGCTGCTCGAGGTGTGGGCGATGGCCGCGGCGGTGAGCGCCGCCTTCTTCATGGCGGCGGGGGAGAGGTCCTCGGTGTAGGCGTAGCCGGTCTGCTCGCCGATCACCACCCGCACCCCCAGGCCGCGGAAGACGGTCCGTCCGGCGGTCTTGATGATGCCCTCTTCCAGGCCGATGTGCCCGGAGCGGCTCTCCTCGAAGTAGAGCTCGGAGAACTGGCCACCGCCGGAGAGGGAGGCCTCGAGCAGGCTCTGCATAAGTTCTGTGTCCACGCCTGCCGTTTCAGGGAACATGGAAACTCCTCTCAATCTGCCTGGACGGGCTTGACGGTTCTCCAGCCAAGACCTCGGAACAGCCGTCGGGCGAGGGCGAAGAACCTGGGGAACCAGAGGTGGTCGAAAAGCAGCCGCAGCGGCGGTGAGGCGAGGAACGCGATCAGCCACACCGGCACGTAGGAGCGATTGAATAGCTTGATCAACAGGTAGAGATAGCGGTCCGACGAGAGGCTGGTGATCTTGCGGTAGACCCGGTCCTCGAGATCGTCGTCGCTGAGGATGCCCATTTTTACGGCCCTTTTGTAGAGCGCCGTGCCGGGAAAGAGGGTCATGGAGAAGATGTACAGGACGTAGGGCCGCGGCATCCGGCGTAGCAGGCCGATGGTGTCCAGCGCCTCGGCGTAGTCCCCCAGGGGATCGTCGAGGATGATGTCGTATATCGGCGGCAGGAACCGGTCCGAGTACCGATTCAGAATGCCGGCGGCCTCGATAATCTGCTCGTTTCCAATGCGTCTGTTGTAGCGTCTCAGCGCATCGCTGCTGCCCGACTGGATTCCCATCTCCACGATTTTCAACCCGGCATCCAGCAGCATCTCGAACTTCTGCTCCTCGAGGGTGACCGGGCTTACCAGGCAATAGAACGGCAGATCGATACGCTTCTTGTACTCCCCGGTGAAGGCGGTCAGCCACTGCTTGTCGGCAGAGAGGAAACTGTCATCGGTCAGGGCCATGATTCCGATGTAGGGAAAGCGCTCCTGGAAATACGTCAACTCATGGATCACATTGGCCACTGTCCGCCGCCGAAGCTGCGGCTGCCCGCGGTAGAGGCTTTTGTGCCACGAGTTGAAACAGTAGGCGCAGGCGTGGGGGCAGCCCCGGGTGGACATTACCTGGAAAACCGCATCCCCCTCTCCCAGGTGAAGCCCGCGGATGGACATATCCTTGAACACCTCGTCGTCCACCGGGATGATCCCGTTGCCGTCGGGGGAAAGCACGTGGTGGTCCTCGAGGGTGAAATCCTGCAGCGGCAGGCTGTCCAGATCCTCGATCAGGGGCAGCACCGGGTTCTGCACCAGTTCACCGTCACGGCGGGACCAGAAGTTGGGCGCATCGGCCGGGTCACCGCCCGATCGGTGCAGCTCCATGAACCGGCACAGCGCCTCCTCGCCTTCGCCGACACAGACGTAGTCCGCGTGCTCGAGGCATTCCTCCGCCCGAACCGTGGGGTGGACCCCGCCCCAGAGCACACGGCACGGCGTGTGCGATTTCAGGTGAGCGGTGATCTGGGCTGCCTGGGCGAAGTTGTTGGACATCAGTGAGATGCCGACGAAGGGCACCTCCCGGCAGAGATCGGCCAGCTGGTCCAGGATCACGTCGCTGTACGGGCGGTAAAAATCAAACTCCAGGTTTTCCACCGGTGCCAGATGCGGCAGAAAAACCAGCCGGGTGGAGAATCCGCGGCTGCGCAGCATGGAGGAGAGCGACCTGACACCATAGGAGATGTGGTCCACGTACGGTGAGATGATCACCAGGTCGGGGTCGGGGGACGGATTGGGCCACTCCCGCGGCAGGTTCGTCATCTGGTCCTCTGCTGTATCCATGGTTTTCTCCCGGAGTCAGGCCCGAAAGTATAAAGAAGATGCCGTGGGTCAGTCAATTGGCGCTTGGCACTTTGCTGTCAGACAGGATGGGCTATAATCTCCCGGTTCTGTCATTGCGAGGAGTCGACGCAGTCGTCGACGAAGCAATCTGCCCCAGCCAGTGCTGCTGACAGCGAGATTGCTTCGCTTCGCTCGCAATGACATATTGGAGGAAATCGTGCCGAGCGTATTCTACAGTGGTGACCATCCGGCCCTTACCACCGGCTTCGGAACCGTGGCCTACTACCTCACATCCGGCCTGCACAAGCTGGGCTGGTCGGTGGAGGCTTTCGGCGCCCTGGCCCTGGAGGGCAGCGTGCCGGCAGGGCTCTTTCCCTTCCCGGTCAAGGAGATGCCCGTGGCCATGCCCTATGGCGAGCAGATCCTCGGCGACGAGCTGGTCCGCTGTAAACCGGACATCGTGCTGCTCAACAACGAACACCGCACCCTGGGCACCTGGGCGGCCATCGCCCGCGAGGCCCTGGGCCCCGATGTGCCGCTGCTGGCCTACCGCGGGGCGGCGGTGGACGAGATGCCCGCCCACGACGTGCGGCTCTTCGGCCTGGTGGACCGCAACATCGCTTACACCGAGTTTGCCGGCCGGGCCATCGAGAAAATGAGTGGGCAGGAGTGCGACGTGGTGCCCCACGGGCTGAACCACCAGCTCTTCAAACCGCCCACCGCCAGGGAGCGGCAGGAGGTGCGGCAGAGCCTCGGTTGGGACGAGAAGACCTTCGGCGTGCTCTACATCTCGCGCAACCGGCCGAACAAGAAGCACCACCGGGTAATGCGGGCCCTGGCCAGGCTGAAGCAGGACGGTGTGGAGAATGTCCGTTGCTGTTTCCACTGCCGGCCGGTGGTCAGCGAAACCTTCAAGCTCCCCGGGGGCGCCGAGATCCCCGGCGGCTTCGACCTGCCGGAGATCGCCGCCAAGCTGGATGTCACCGACCTGGTGTCCTTCACCGGCGGGCTGGAGGATGAGACCCGGGGAGTGCACCAGGTGCTGGGCCGCTGGGTGGAGGACCGGCTGGTGGTGCCCGACCTGACCATGGCCCAGCTTTACGGCGCCGCCGACCTCTACATCCACCCCAGCGACCTGGAGACCTTCGGCCTGCCCCTGGTGGAGGCCATGGCCTGCGGCACCCCGGTGGCCCACCCCGAAAGTTGCGCCGTGCGGCGGGAGGTCTGCGGCGACGCCGCCTACCGCATGCCCACCGTGCGCATCAAGGCCTGGCCCGAGGACTGGGAGATGCAGAAGCTCACCGATGAGTCCATCGCCAGATCCATCGATCATTTCCGCGCCATGCGGGACGACCGGCCGGAGGCGCTGGAGGCCTGGCGCCAGCGGGGGATCCGCTGGGTGGGGCAGTACAACTGGGAGCGGGCAACCGCAGGCATGCACAAGATCCTTACCAGCTGGGTCGAAAAAGCCTGATCACCTGTCCCGATAGCTCATCATTGTCATTGCGAAACACTGACCCATGGCGGCCATGGGAAGCCTGGGAATGGAACAGGAAATTGGGGACGGTTACCTATTAGGTACGTACAATATTGTCTTAATGAAATAGGTAACCGTCCCCAATTTCTCAATTTCTTGTCCCTTGCGAGGAGTCGGTTCAGCCTTCGACCTGACGATCCGTCCCCCATTGTCATTGCGAGAAGCCAAAGGCGACGAAGCAATGACAGTGGCCGGAAACAGGTGACTGTCACCTTGTCCTGGAGGGAGGAACCAGCGTGATTCCAGCCATATAATAGGTGACTGTCACCTATTTCTCTCGGTAACAGCAGTGGGGGCAGATGGGCAGGGGGAAGAGCTCCTGGATCCGCCGCAGCAGTTCCTGCGATTCCGGGGCCTCGAAGATCTCGCGAACCGAGCGGTCGCGGACACTGCCCAGGCCGCAGCCGGTGAGCATGGGGCAGGGGTGGACCACGCCCCGGGGCGAAATCTGCAGAAAGTCGCCCACCAGCGGGCAGCCCGGCCCCTCGAATCGGCGCGGGACATGTTTTTTCTCGCGGGCCAGGTCGAAGAGCAGCGGGTCGAGGGCCAGGTTCACCGGCAGGCGGTTCCCGGCCAGGACCAGCCGGTCCAGTATCCCCTCAAGATCCGCCAGTTCACCGGCGGGAATCCCCAGGTCCTCCTCCACGGTGTAATGGTGGGCCGGGGAGGCGTGCTCACCCTGCAGCAGTTCGTTGGTCAGGGTCACCGCTTCCGGGGGCACCTGGGAGAGGTAGCGGAAGGCGGCTACCGCGGCGCCCAGTGACGCGGCACTCTCCAGAACCTGTCCCAGCAACCGGAAGTTGAGCCGGCAGACCACGGTGTGGAAGATCAGGGTGGGGGAGGGGCTGCCGGCCCGTTCCTTTTCCTCGTTGATCATGCCCACCGCTCGGCTCAGCTTGTCAAAGGTGCCATCCACCCCGCGAATCTCGTCGTGGAGCGCCTCCGGACCGTCCAGGGAGATGATCAGGGTATTCAGCCCGCTGCGGACCAGCCGGGCGGCCAGCGCCTGGTCGATCAGCGTGCCGTTGCTGATCGCCATCACGTCCATCCCGAGGTTCACCGACTGTTCGATCAGCTGCGGGGTGCCACGCCGCAGAAAGGGCTCGCCGTCGGCGATTTCGAGGCGCTTGACACCCCAGACGGCAAAATCCTTTACCAGCAGTTCGAGTTCCCGGTCGGAGAGCCGCCGGGCCGTGGGATCCGATCCCGGGCCGCTCTCGATGTCCTTCTCCCAGAGGGAACAGGTGCGGCAGCGCAGGTTGCAGCTGGAGGTGGGCTTGACCTGGATATGGGACGGTGCAGATACTGGTTTCCCGGACTGGCTCATCGGGCCTCTTTACCTGGTTGACGGGCGGGCCGGTAGGACCCGCAACATGTGAAAACCATTGAACATTATGCGCTCCCGGGGGGAATCGAGGCAAGCAGTAGCAGTTTTGATGAAATAAACGCACACTACATCTTGCGTATCCCATCGCATTGCTATACTCTATCTGGTATCAGAACGAACAAATGACAGAATATAGCAGGCCCGGCGTGGTTTAGTTCTTCCGGGCCTGCGAGACGTTTATCGGGGAGGTTGGGTCATGGGACCGGAGAAGAAAAGTGTTGCCGAAAACCGTTTGAAATCAACTGCTGAAGCTGCCGGCACGCCCAAGGTGAAGGGTGGAAAGGGCTTGCAGTTCACCAGGTTGAACAGCAGTCCCGGGACAGACCCGCTGGACGACGTGAAATATGTGGAACGGTCATCGGTGATCAAGAACCCCGACGGCACCGAGGTCTTCCGCATGGACGACGTGGAGGTGCCCGAGGACTGGTCCCAGCTGGCCACCGACGTGGTGGTTTCAAAGTATTTTCGCAAGGCCGGGGTCCCCGATACCGGCAGCGAGGTCAGTGTCCGGCAGCTGGTGAGCCGGGTCAGCAAGACCCTCCGCGAAGCCGGCGATTGGCTGGGGGGCTATTTTCAGACCGACGACGACGCGGAAACCTTCGAGGCCGAGCTGGCGCACCTGCTGGTCCACCAAAAGGCCGCCTTCAACTCGCCGGTCTGGTTCAACCTGGGGTTGTTCCAACGCTACGGCATCGTGGGCAGCGGCGGCACCTGGGCCTGGGACGCCACCAAGGCCGAGCCTGAAGAGACCGCCAACGCCTATGCCCGGCCCCTCTGTTCGGCCTGCTTCATCCAGTCGGTGGACGACGACCTGATGTCTATCTTCCAGCTGGTGCAGAACGAGGCGCGGCTCTTCAAGTACGGGTCGGGCACCGGCACCAACTTCTCCAGCCTGCGCAGCCGCCACGAGAAACTCTCCGGCGGGGGCACCTCCTCGGGTCTGATGAGCTTTCTCGAGGTGCTGGACCGCGGGGCCGGGGCCACCAAATCCGGGGGCACCACCCGCCGGGCGGCCAAGATGGTCTGTGTGGACGCCGACCACCCCGAGATCCTCGACTTTATCCGCTGGAAATCGAAGGAGGAGGAGAAGGCCCGGGCACTGATCGCCGCCGGCTGGCCTGCCGACTTCAACGGCGAGGCCTACCGCACGGTGGCCGGCCAGAACGCCAACAACTCGGTGCGGGTCTCCGACGAGTTCATGGAGGCCGCCCTCTCCGGCGGCACCTGGGAAACCCGCCGCCGCACCGACGGCACGGTGCACCGAAAGCTCCAGGCCTCGGACATGCTGGACGAGATCGCCCGGGCCGCCTGGCAGTGTGCCGACCCGGGCCTGCAGTATCACAGCACCATCAACAACTGGCACACCTGTTCGTCCACCGCACCGATCCGGGCTTCCAACCCCTGCTCGGAGTTCATGTTCATCGACGACAGCGCCTGCAACCTGGCCTCCATCAACCTGCTGAAATACGTCAACGAGGACGGTTCCTTCCGGGTGCCCGAGTTCGAACACGCGGTGCGCCTGCTGATCACCGCCCAGGACATCCTGGTGGACTTCTCCTCCTATCCCACCAAGGACATCGCCGCCAACAGCCACCGCTTCCGGCCCCTGGGGCTGGGCTATGCCGGGCTGGGGGCGATGCTGATGGGACGGGGCGTGCCCTATGACAGCGACGAGGGGCGGGGCCTCTGCGCCGCAGTGACCGCGCTGATGACCGGCAAGGCCTACGAGGTCTCGGCCGAGATCGCCGGCGCCAAGGGCCCCTTCGAGGGCTACCCGGTTAATGCCGAGCCCTTTACCAGGGTGATGCGGCAGCACCAGTCGGCGGCGGCCAAGATCCGCGAGGGGGCCTGTCCCGAGGAACTGCGGCAGGCGGCGGTGGATTCCTGGGATCGGGCGGTGGAGCTGGGCGGTCAGAACGGCTACCGCAACTCCCAGACCACCGTGCTGGCGCCCACCGGCACCATCGGCCTGCTGATGGACTGCGAGACCACCGGCATCGAGCCCGACTTCGCCCTGGTCAAGTTCAAGAAACTGGCCGGCGGCGGCCACTTCAAGATCGTCAACCAGTCGCTGGCCCGGGCCCTGGATACCCTGGGCTACACCACCGGCGAGACCGAGGCCATCATCACCCACATCTGCGGCACTCTGACCCTTGACGGCGAGGGGCCGGTGAACCGGCGGGAACTGGAGGAGGCCGGGCTGTCCGCCGCGGCGGTGGGCCGGATCGAGGCCTCCCTGGCCACGGTCTTCCACCTTTCCCAGGCCTTTTCCCCGGCCATTGTGGGGGGGGATGCTCTGGAACAGCTTGGGGTACCGGAAGCGCTGCGCGAGGCGGAGGATTTCCAGCTCCTTTCCTGGCTGGGCTACAGCCAGGAGCAGGTGGCCGAGGCCAACATCCGCATCTGCGGCCGGCTGACCATCGAGGGGGCGCCCTACATCAAGGAGCATCACCTGGCGGTGTTCGACTGTGCCAGCCGCTGCGGCGAGGACGGCGAGCGTCTGCTCAGCCCCCAGGGTCACATCGGCATGATGGCGGCGGCACAGCCCTTCCTTTCCGGCGCCATCTCCAAGACGGTGAACCTGCCACATGAGAGCACCGTGGATGAGATCCGCGATCTCTACGTGGACGGCTGGAAACTGGGGCTGAAGGCCCTGGCCATCTACCGCGACGGTTGCAAGGGCTCCCAGCCGCTGACCTCGGTGGGCAGCACAGGTAAAACCGAGAGCGGAGAGGATGAGGATGGCCCGCTGGCCGCGGCCACCGGCACCACCGGTCCCAAGCCCCTGCAGCGCTACCGGTTGCCCAAGAAGCGCACCGGCTTCACCCAGGAAGCCCAGGTGGGCGGCCAGAAGGTCTACCTGCGCACCGGCGAATATGCCGACAATTCGTTGGGGGAGATCTTCCTCGACATGCACAAGGAGGGGGCGGCCCTGCGCAGCATGATGAACTGCTTCGCCATCGCCATCTCCCTCGGTCTGCAGTATGGCGTGCCGCTCAAGGAGTATGTCGACTGCTTCACCTTCACCAAGTTCGAACCCCAGGGCGTGGTGGACGGCCACCCCAACATCAAGTGGTCCACATCGGTCATCGACTACATCTTCCGGGTGCTGGGCTACGAGTATCTGGGGGTCACCGAGTTCCTGCAGGTCCAGCCCGAGGAGGAGGACGACAGCGAGAGCCCGGCGCTTTCCCCGCCCTCGGCCCGGGTGCGCAAGGCGCCGTCGGCGTCCCAGACCCGGGGACGGCAGGAGAAGAAGCGCGGCGGCGCCTTCACCGAGTATCTGACCCGGGTGGCCGGCGACGCGCCCTTCTGCAACCAGTGCGGGCACATCACCGTGCGCAACGGCGCTTGTTACAAGTGTCTCAATTGCGGTAACTCCATGGGCTGCTCCTAAAACCTTATCTGAGGATCAATGACGTCGTTGCGCGTCGATGAGAATTGCTCACCTACGAAGTGAGTAGGCTCCGCATCCTCATCGACGCGCGCCTTGTCCTTGAACCACAGTTGAGGTTTTAGCCCGCGTTCAGAACATGTGAAACAGAAATGGAACAGAATGGGGTCAGGCCCCGTTCTGTTCCATTTTTTTCGTTGGGTTTTTCATCTCGGTCGTTGCAAAAATTGGTCATTCCGATTCATGCTGTTGACGGGGCATGGCTTGCGTTCGCCAATTGGCATTTTTCCACAGTGATTTCAACAGCTATTGTTAAGAACGGCCTCCGTTGTCACCGGGGGCCGTTTGATTTTGCGTCCGGGCCGGCCGTATAGTGACCGCCGTATGATGACCCACCAGCAGACCGAAATCGGGGAGGAGAGAGATGGACGCCAAAGCTGCACTGAAGGACTATTTTGCCGGCAACCGTGAGCAGGTGGCGGCGCGGATTGTTGAACTGACCACGGAGATGGTGCGGGAGAAGACGGTCAACGTGGTCTCCGAGAAACTGTCCGAGCATCCCTACCTCGAGATCCGCGGGGAGGAGTACCGTGTGGCTGAGATCGTCACCCGTGAGCTTGATGGTTGGGGGATCCCCTACGACGTGCACGCGCGGATCGAAGGACGGCCCAACGTCATCGGCCGGCTGGGCCGGGGCGAGAGCGGCCGGCGGTTGCTGATGCCGGCGCACATGGACATCGTCCCGGCCGGCGACGGCTGGGACACCGACCCCTTCGAAGCGGTTGAACAGGACGGCCGGCTGGTGGGCCGCGGCACCCTCGACAACAAGGGGCCGCTGGCCGCCACCATGGTGGCCGGGGCGATCCTCAAGGAGCTGGGCCTCGACCGGCAGCTATCCGGCGAACTGCTGGTGGCCGCCCTGGCCGACGAGGAGGCCGAGGACCCGGACGGCGTGGACTACGGCATCGGGTACCTGATGGAAGAGAAGCTGATCGACCCCACCTTTGCCGTGATCCCCGACATCGGTGAGAACATGAAGAGCATCGACGTGGCCGAGAAGGGCCGGACGGTGTTCAAGATCACCGCCACCGGCAAGCAGGCCCACGGCTCCACCCCGGAGCGGGGCATCAACGCCGTCTTCATGATGGCCCGGCTGGTGCGGGAGATCGAGCGGATGGAGCTGGAGCACGAGGTGCACGATGTGCTCGGTTCGCCGTCCCTCAACCTCGGCGAGATCCAGGGCGGCGCCGCTCCCAACATCGTGCCCGGCAGCTGCACGATCTACCTCGATATCCGCACCGTTCCGGGGATGACCCGCGAGGGGGTGGTGGCCCAACTGGAAGGCTGCGGAACCGCGGTGAAGGACGGCGTATTCAATTTCGAGGTGATGTCCTGGAACGAGCCACACAGCATCGACCCGAAAAACGAGCTGGTGAAGGCGATCCAGGCAAACGCCGCCGAGATCCTCGGATTCACCCCGGAACCCTTCGGCATGGGGGGCGGTACCTATGCCAAGACCCTAAACCTCGGGGGTGTACTGGCGGTTGGCTGGGGGCCTGGTGACGACGAGGCCTTTCACGTGGCCAACGAATCGGTGGAGATCGCCCAGCTGGTGGACTTTGCCCTGCTCACCGGCCTGATCGCCTTCGACCTGATCGGGTGACAGGTCTCACATCTTCCATCCGGACAGGTTTCTTCTGGCCAGAGAACGGGAGGAGGAGGCTTGGTGGGTCAAGGCCAAATGGTGCTTGATTGCGTGTCCTGCAGCCAATTACTTGTTAGCTAACAATTCAGCGCATGAAGGAGGTTGGGATGAGAGGACTGGCTAAACCATTACTCGCATTGTTCGGACTGGTTATTCTGGCGTGTATGCCCGCGATAGCCGTCGCACAGGATAATCCCAATATCGTTTTGGTCTTCATGGACAACTTCGGTTGGGGGGAGCCTGGGTTCAACGGTGGTGGGATTATTCGCGGCGCAGCAACTCCACGGCTCGACAATTTGGCGAGCGAGGGGCTCCGGTTGACCAACTTTAATGTCGAGGTTCAATGCACACCATCCCGTTCGGCCATCATGACCGGTCGCTATGCCATCCGCAGCGGAAACGGTACCGTTCCCCTTGGCGAAGGAGTCTACGGCTTGGTCCAATGGGAGGTAACGATGGCAGAGATGCTTTCCAAGGTTGGATACGCCACCGGGATGTACGGGAAATGGCACCTCGGTCGGACCAATGGTCGGTTCCCGACCGACCAGGGATTCGACGAGTGGTATGGTGTCCCCAATTCCACTGACGAGTCGGTTTATTCGTCTCTTCAGGGTTTTGCGGAGAGTGGGGCTCAGGAAACCTACGTGTTGGACGGAATAAAGGGAGAGGTTCCCAGGAAAGTGAGGCCCTATCGTCTGGATTACCGTCCGCTGATCGACCGAGATTTGACCGACAGGGCAATCAGCTTCATGAAACGGCAGGCTAAGGCCGGGAAACCGTTCTTTGTCTACCTCCCCTACACGGCCACCCATTTCCCCACCCTCCCGCATCCCGATTTTAAGGGGAGGTCTGGTAATGGTCCCTGGGCTGATCTCCTGATGCAAATCGACAGTTACGTTGGGGAGTTACTCGATACGATTGATAAACTCGGCGTTGCCGAAGACACCATTTTCGTTTTCACCGCCGATAACGGACCTGAGGCATTTGATTTTGAAGCCACCAATCTGACGGTCGAAACAGCCTCGCACGGCTCGCCAGGCCCGTGGAGGGGAACGTTGTTCACCAGTTTCGAAGGGGCACTGCGCGTCCCATTCGTCATGCGCTGGCCGGGAAGGGTTCCAGCCGGAGCATCGAGTGACGAAATCGTCCACGCCATGGATCTTTTCCCGACGTTCGCCAAGATTGTCGGCGGCGAAGTGCCTGACGATCGGGTCATCGACGGTCTCGACATGGCCGATTTCTTTCTTGGAAAAGACAACAAATCGGGGCGCGAAGGATTTGTCGTGTATATGGGGAACGATATCTTCGGGGTCAAATGGAGAAACTGGAAGTTGCACTTCAAGGAGCAGGATTCGTTCGCCGATGAATTGCGTACCTACACGATGCCAAGAGTTTACAACCTCATGACCGATCCGCAGGAAAGAGACAACGTGCTTTTTCCCAATACATGGGTAACGAAGGTAGCACTTGTTCAGTTGGAAGAGCACGTCGTGTCACTGAAAGAGCATCCTCCGATCAAACCCGGAACGCTTGATCCGTACCTGCCACCCAAACTTTAACGGCTCTCAGAAAGAACTGTCAGCTAACAACCGGTTACAGCGGTCGACGCTATCGCGTCGTTGAACCGCAGCGTCAAGTCTCACATTGTCCATCCGAACCAGACTACTATTGGCCTGCGGGTGTTTGTATAGCCGGTGTTAAGATGAGGCCTTCCACGTGGCCAACGAGTCGGTGGAGATCGACCAGCTGGTGGACTTTGCCCTGCTCACGGGCCTGATCGCTTTCGACCTGATCGGGTGAGACCGATCCCGATCGTGCTCGACATTTCGATGTGGGCGGACATGTCATTGCGAGGAGCCAAAGGCGAAAGCAGCAATCTCTATGGCAATACTGCTTTTGTAATAGGAAATTGGGGACGGTTACCTATTTCCTTGGGACAATATTATACGTACCTAATAGGTAACCGTCCCCAATTTCAGTGGATGTGGTAACTGTCCCCGCAAACGGTTAGTGGTTGACCGAAAGGATGTTACAGAGGCCGGTAGCTGTCCCCATCAGCAGGTGAAGGTGGCGTGGTGGCGGGTGATGAAGATCAGCAGGTCACGGAGTTCGGCGGCATCCAGGGTGCCGTCGGCGCCGGCCTCCTGCAGCACCTGGGCCACGGTGCGTGAACCGTCGAAGAGACGGAAGCCGGGCTCCATCCTGCGGGGGAAGCTGACGATCCGGCGGCCGCAGTAGATGTTCAGTGTCGGCTCGGCCGGGGGCAGGTGGTCCTCCTGCTCCAGCCGCTGCAGGAAGCCCTCGGCGGCCAGATCCCACCCGGTGACCAGCAGCTTCTGTTCCTCGATCAATGGCCGGGTTGTCAGCCCGCCATCCTCTGGAGCCGGGGGGCCGGCCAGGGTGTCCAGGTGGCCGGCGTGAAGCTGGGCCAGATCCCGTACCAGGGTCTGGTGCGCGGCCGGCACACGGTGCACCTCGTCCTCAACCTCCAGGGCCAGGCCTCGCAGCAGGTGGCTCAGGCCGACCAGGGTCACCTCCTCGCCCCAGCCGGACTGTCGCCGTTTCTCGATCACCGACCGCACACAATCAACCAGGGTGGTGAATCCCAGCAGCCGGGCGGCGATGAAGTAGCAGCTGGGCCGCTGTTTGCGCAGCAGCTCCAGCCAGGAGACCAGCCGGTCGTGGGTCTCCAGGGTCTGGCGGTCCAGGGATGGCGGCGCATAGAGGCAGAGGTTGTCCATGGGGGGACGGCCCGGTGCGGGAAAGCCCATGCGGCCCAGGCCCCGCAGCAGGGTGTCCAGGCCGTCAGTTCCATCAGCGTCCATCAGCCGGTCCCAGTTGTGGCTGCCCACATCGGTGGCCAGGTGGTAGTTGGTGAGCACCATGTTGTCGTACCCTCGACGCTGCAGGTGGTCGTGCAGGTCGTGGATGCCCGCCAGTTCTTCCTCCAGCACATCCCGGCTCTCATGGGTGTGGTGGTAACGGCTGTAATAGAGTTCCACCCGCAGGTCGCTGCCGAAAATCTCCCGGGTGCTGTCCAGAGTGTCTCTCAGCTGCTGGTTGCTGAAGTAGAGCGCCGGGTCACGCACCAGAGGCCGGTGAATGTCGATGGCGGTTTCCGGTGAGATCTCGAGGATCGGCCTGGGCCGGCCGCCAAAGCGGAAGGCCCGGGAGTAGAGCTCCAGCAGCCGGCGTCCCGGCAGACCCCAGGCGCCGTAGTTCAGGGCCAGGGCACCGGACAGCTCCGGGTCGTCGGCCACCAGCCGGAACAGCTTCTCCAGGTAGCGCGGGCTGTTCTCGAATCCGATGTAGATTGTCCCGGTCTGACCGGCCAGCCGCTTGAGATCCCGCAGGACGGCAGTGGTGCTGCGGAACACCGGCCGCTCCCGGCCGCTGTGCTCGGTAAAAGCCTTGTGGCTGCCGCCGCAGCACTGGCAGTTGTGGATACAGCCCCGGCCGATGAAGACGGGGAAGCCGAGCACCGGTTCGATGGCTTCGAGGTAACGCTGGCTGTCGATCATCTGGTCCAGGCCGGCAAAGGACATCCCTTCCAGGGTGGCACAATCGGTGCGGTAGACTCCCTCACCGGCCTGCAGGTCATCACCCGAGCTGAAGAGCAGGTTAGGGATGGCGGGCCAGTCGTGGCCACCCAGCAGCAGATGGAGCGGTTCCTCGGCATCACCCCGGATCACCCCGTCGATTGAGGGGTATCGCCGCAGCAGCGTCTGGGCAAAATATCCGGCGGTCATCCCGCCGGCGATGATGCTGAGTTGGGGGAACAGTTTCTTAAGGTCCCGGGACAGCCGGATGGCGCTGTCGGTATATTCCTTCCACTGCATGATCAGGCCGATGGCCCCGGGCTGGAAACTGCGGATCTCCTGCTCCAGGCGGCCCACCTGTTCATTGGGCGGGTAGAGCGCGCCGTTGAATATCTTCGCCTGGTGCCCCCGCTGTTCCAGGTAGTCGCAGATCCCGAAGGACCCCATGGGGACGTAACGGGCATTGGGGTGGTAACTGTTGACGATGAGGAGTTTGCCGGTCATGTATCTCTCGTGTTTTGTATGTCCTGCGTGATACGCTGGATTGGTGGCTCAAGTATAGGTAGAATTTTGCCGCCGAACAAGCATTTCTGAACTGCGTTGGGAACTGTAGCCGGCTGCCGGCATGTGCCGTCCCGAAGACCTTGAACCCTGCAGACCGCCCGCCCGGCGGGCCGAATAATGTCGAAGGTGGAGGAAGATTGTGAAGAAAAGATCCGTTATGCACCTGGCCCTGGGGGCGTTGTGCCTCCTCCTCGCCGTGATGCCGGCCTCGGCCGGTGACGCCCGGCTGATGCGTCATGCCGATGTCCACGGCGACCTCATCGTTTTCACCTACGAGGACGACCTGTGGCTGGTCTCCTCCGAGGGCGGCGACGCCCGGCGGATCACCCGCCATCCCGGGGAGGAGCGCTATGCGAAGTTCAGCCCTGACGGCCAGTGGATCGCCTTCACCGGCAGTTACGATGGCGGCAGCGATGTCTACCTGATGGAGGCCGCCGGCGGCGTGCCCCGACGGCTCACCTTCCACCCGTCGGCGGACCGGGTGCTGGGCTGGATGCCCGGCGGCGGGGAGATCTACTTCCGTTCCGGCCGTGAGACGCCAAACCGGGGTGAACGGGTCTACACCGTGGCCGCCGATGGCGGCGGCATGCCCCGGGCCCTGCCGGTCGATCGCGCCGGGCTCAGCGCCATCTCCCCCGACGGCGGGAGCATCGCCTACAACCGCATCTCCCGCGAGGACCGCACCTGGAAACGGTATCGCGGCGGCATGGCCCAGAACATCTGGCTCGGCTCCCTGACAGAGCTGGACTACCGTCCGGTCACCGACTGGACCGGCACCGACAACTACCCCATGTGGGGTGAGGGCAATAAACTCTACTTCACCTCCGACCGGGAGCAGGGGACGCTGAACCTCTACCAGTACGACCTGGACGGCGGCGCGGTGACCCGGCTGACCCGTTACAGCGATTACGATGTCAAGTATCCCTCCATCGGCCCCGGGGCCATCGTCTACCAGTATGGCGAGGCCCTGCACCTCTTCGACCTGGCCGCCGGCACGGCCAAACGGGTGCCGGTGAACATCGCCAGCGACCGGGTGCCGTTGCGCCCCACCTACGAAGAGCTGGACGGCGATTTCGGCTCCTTCGGGCTCTCCCCGGCGGGCACGCGGCTGCTGCTGGAGGCCAGGGGCGAACTGGTCAACCTGCCGGTTGAGGAGGGGCTGGCGGTGAACCTCACCGCCACCTCGGCCTCCCGGGAGAAAAACGGCACCTGGTCCCCGGACGGCCAGTGGATCGCCTTTATCTCGGACCGCAGCGGCGAGGAGGAGATCTACCTCGTGGCCCAGGACGGTGGCGAGTGGCGCCAGGTCTCCCGGGGCGGCCTGGGCTTTCGCATGCAGCCGGTCTGGTCTCCGGACAGCACCTATCTGCTCTTCTCCGACAAGTTCATGCGGCTGAACCTGCTGGAGGCGGAGAGCGGCACCCTCACCGTGATCGACCAGGGGCCCTTTGACGACGCCTGGGAGCGCTGGGGCATCCAGGACTACAGCTGGTCGCCGGACAGCGCCTGGATCGCCTACACTATGATGGGCGGCAACCTGCACGAGGATATCTGGCTCTATGAGCTGGCCAGCGGCACGCGGCACCGGGTCACCGGCCCCATGACCACCGACTGGAGCCCTTCCTTCGATCCCGGCGGCACGTATCTCTACTTCCTCTCCAACCGGACCTTTGAACCGCAGATGGGCCTGGTGGACCAGAACCACATCTACCTCGACATGGCCCGCCCCTACATGGTGCTGCTGCAGAACGACCTGCGGTCCCCCTTTGCGCCCAAAGGCATCCTGGAGCAGGAGGATGAGGACGCCGACGGGGAAGACGGTGACGAGGACGGGGGGGACGACGAGCCGGCGCCGGTGGTGATCCATACCGGCGATTTTGCCCGTCGCACCATCGTTGCCGAGGGAGTGGAGGCGGGGAACTACTTCCACCTTGAGGCGGTGGAGGACGGGTTTCTCTACCTGGCCAAAACCGAGAGGGAGTTTATCAAGTATCAGAACGTCAACGACCTCACCGGCGGCAGTCTGGATCTGATGTCGTGGAACATCGAGGACCGTGAATCGACGAAACTGATGTCCGGCATCCGCAACTACCACCTCTCCGCCGACCGGGAGAAGACGGTCTACCGCTACGGCAACCGTTTCGGCGTGGCCGACACCGGCACGGAAGCCAAGACGGACGATGGCCGGGTGGACCTATCCACCATCCGTCTCAAGGTGGACCGGCAGGCCGAGTTCCGGCAGATCTTCGACGAGGCCTGGCGGATCCAGCGGGACTGGTTCTACGACCCGGACATGCACGGTGTGGACTGGGTGGCCACGGGTGAGAAATACCGTGCGTTGCTCCCCTGGTGCGGCACCCGGGGTGACCTCAACTACCTGATCGGGGAGATGATCGGCGAACTGAGCATCGGCCACACCTACATCTTCGGCGGCGACCGGGGACCGGGGGCGACTTACGTTTCAGTGGGCCTGCTGGGGGTGGAATACGAGGAACCCTCTGGTGCGGGCCACCACCGGATCAAGCACATCATCCCCGGAAACCCCTGGAATCCGTCCGAGCGGTCGCCGCTGGTCGAACCGGGATGCCCGATCAGCGAAGGCGATTACATCATCGCCGTGGACGGCCGGACCGTGACCGACCGCGACAACATCTACGGCTTCTTCCAGGACACGGCGGGGAAAACGGTGCGGCTGACCTGGAACAGTTCACCCTCCGCCGAGGGGGCCGAGGAGTGGCTGGTCACCCCCCTGCGCAGTGAGCGGAGCATCCGCTACCGCCAGTGGGTGGAGTCACGCCGCGCGCTGGTGGACGAAGCCAGCGGCGGCACCATCGGCTACCTGCACATCCCGGACATGGGGCAGCGGGGCCTGATCGAGTTTGCCCGGGCCTTCTACCCCCAGGTGGACAAACAGGCGATGATCATCGACGAGCGGTACAACGGCGGCGGTTTTGTCGGTGACATGATCATCGACCGCCTGGAGCGCCGCATCTGGAGCTACACCGTGCCCCGGGAGGGCGGCCCCGGCCGCAACCCCGAGCGGGTGGGCAGCGACAAGCTGGTGGTGCTGATCAACGAGGACACCGGCTCCAACGGCGAGTTCTTCGCCGAGGCGCTGAAACGGAAACAGCTGGCCACCATTCTCGGCATGCGCACCTGGGGCGGGGTGGTGGGTATCGAACCCCACCAGGGCTTTGTGGACGGCGGCGGCACAACACCGCCGCAGTTCGGTCTGCTGGGCACGGATCGCAACTGGATCGTGGAAGGCCACGGTGTTGAGCCGGACGTGGAAGTGCAGAACATGCCCGGGGACGTGCTGCGGGGTGAGGACACCCAGTTGCAGGCGGCCATCCGGATGCTGATGGAGCAGATCGCGGCTCAGCCGGCGGGCCTGCCCGAGATCCCGGCCTACCCCGTGAAGAATAAAGTGACGGAATGAAACAGGACGGTGCCAGGCACCGTCTGATGAATATGAATGGTGCCAGGCACCATTCATATTCATTTCACTCTGTCATTGCGAGCGAAGCGAAGCAATCTCCTCTTCGGTCTGTGGAATGAAGAGAGATCGCCGCGTCGCAGGCTTCGCCTGCTCCTCGCGATGACAGGAGACATCGAGGACTGCAGCGAAGGGGACTGGCAAAAAAAGGGGGACTGTCACAAGATTTCCGTAGGAAATCGGGGACTGTCTCCCTTTTTTTATTCTGTTAGTGCGAGCGAATGAAGCAGAATGGGGCCTGACCCCATTCTGCTTCACCGATACAGCGTGCCGGCCTCGTGGCGTTTGCCCAGTTTGTCCAGCATGTCCAGGGTCATGGAGTCCAGGTCGAAGCTCGGCTTCCAGCCCCACTCCTTGCGGGCTGCCGAGTCGTCGATGGACTGGGGCCAGGAGTCGGCGATGTCCTGGCGGTAGTCCGGCTCGTAGCTCACCTCGAACTCGGGGATGTATGTGCGGATGGAATCGGCCAGCTCGGCCACCGAGAAACTCATCGACGACATGTTGAAGTCACCGTGGTGCTCGAGGCTGTCGAAGTCCGCCTCCATCAGGTCGATGGTGCCCTTGATGCAGTCAGGCATGTACATCATCGGCAGACGGGTGTCCTCCTTGACGAAGCAGGTGTATTTCTTCTCCGAGACCGCCTTGTAGTAGATCTCCACCGCGTAGTCGGTGGTGCCGCCGCCGGGCAGGGTCTCGGCGGAGATGATGCCGGGGTAGCGCAGACCCCGGGCGTCCACGCCGAAGCGCCGCACATAGTAGTCGCAGAGCAACTCGCCGGTGACCTTGCTCACGCCATACATGGTGGTGGGCTTGAGCACGGTTTCCTGGGGCGTGTTCTCCCGTGGGCAGCCGGCGCCGAAGACGGCGATGGAACTGGGGCAGAGCACCTGGGTCAGTTCCAGTTCACGGGCCAGCTCCAGGGTGTTGATCAGGCCGGTGACGTTGACGTGCCAGGCCAGCAGCGGGTTCTGCTCACCGGTGGCCGAAAGGATGGCGGCCATGTTGATGATGGTGTCGGTGTTGTATTTCTGGCAGACCGCCTTCAGCTTTTCGGGGTCGGTCACGTCGGCGTACTCGAAGGGCCCCGAGTCTTCCAGTTCCTTTGATGGCTTGGTCTTCCGCCCGCAGGCCACCACGTTGTCCGCGCCGTAGCGCTGCCGCAGATCCAGGGTCAGTTCCGACCCGATCTGTCCCACCGAACCGGTGACCAGGATATTCTTGATCTGTTTTTTGTCGCCCATTCTGCTCTCCTGATTCTGAAATAACGCCAAACCATCATGTTGACAGTCACGATACCTGTGGAAAAAGGGAAGATACCACAGCCCTTCCAGCGGTTGCAATTTCACTACGGATGGGGAGGCCGGATCACCAGATCGACTGCAGGGAGGTGCCGCCGTCCACCAGCAGGACCTGGCCGGTGACATAGTCAGTGCCATCGGCGAGATAGATCACTGCGCCGGCGATGTCCGACGGGGACGCGTAGCGTTTCATCGGGATGGCGTCGGCCATGGGGGTGATGGCGGTGGGGGAGGGCTCGTCGGCCACGTCCACGGTGCCGGGGGCCACCGCATTGACCCGCACCGCCGGGGCCAGGGCCTTGGCCAGGCAGCGAGTGAGCATCACCACCCCGGCCTTGGAGACCGAGTAGGCGATGTGCTTGTGCCAGGGCTGGAAGGCCCCCATGCAGGCGATGTTGACGATGGTGCCGCTGCCGCGCTTCTTCATCCGCCGGCCCGCCTCGCGGCAGCAGTGAAAAGTGCCATCGAGGTTCACCCCCAGGGTGGAGGACCAGACATGGTCGTCAAGCTGGTCAAAGGATGAGGGGGGAATCACTGCCGCATTGTTTACCAGAAGCGTAACCGGACCGAGTTTCTCCTCGATGTCGGCCATCATCATTGCCACCTGTGAAGAATCCGAGACATCGGCGCGAAAGGCCATGGCTTCCCCGCCCTGGTCGCTGATCTCCGCCACGGTCTTCCGGGCCATCTCATCGCTGCCGCTGTGATTCACCGCCACGGCGTAGCCCTTGCCCGCCAGGGCCAGCGAGATGTGTCTCCCCAGCCGGCGTGCGCCCCCGGTGACCAGGGCGATATTTTTCTCGCTCCCCATGGACATTCCCCCTTCGTTTCCTTCCTTCTCAGACCCGGGTGCCAGTGAATCCGCGGTGAGTGTACCATTCCGCGTCATCGAAAACCAACCTTCGTAAGGTTTGATCAGAATGAGAAGTATGTTCAGGGAAATCCTTGAAATCCAACGGAAAAGATGTTATGATTCTAAAAATATTCTGCGTTTTCGTGGAATTCTTCACGACAGGGTTATCAGGCAAAATTAAAGCGAACCTTGATGGCTGGCGGGTATCCTGGTGGTCATCAATCTTCAGGAGGATTAACCGGCATGAATGATGGAAAGGTTTTTTCCACGTTTCAGGCAGCGAAGATATGCCACGTGGCGCCGGTGACGATCATCCGTTGGATTGAAGCCGGTCGCCTGGAATCCTACAAAACCCCCGGAGGGCACCGCCGGATCCGCGAAAAGGACATGGTGAAATTCATCGAGGACAACGGTCTGCCTCGCTATACCGCCGGCGGCATTTCCACCCCGCGGGTGCTGGTGGTGGACGATGAGATGGTGGTACGCCGCTTCATCCAGAAATCCCTCGAGGAGAGCGTTCTGGAGTGCATCACCGAGTTCAGCAACGACGGCATCGACGCCCTGATCAAGCTCGGTATTTTTCAGCCCCACGTGCTGGTGCTCGACGTGAATATCCCCTGGGTGGACGGTCTGGAGATCTGCCGCCGGATCCGGGCCAACGAGAACACCCAGCAGATGAAGATCATCGTCATCACCGGGTATCTGAACGATGGCGACCGTGAGGATATCCTCGCCGCCGGAGCCGACTACCTGCTGTTCAAGCCCTTTGATGAGGCGCAGTTGATGGAGATGGTTTCCAAGGCGTTGGGCAAGACCACCTGATTCGCGTTCCGCGGGATCGACGCACCGCCCGGAAGGGGATTCCGGGCACCTACAGCTTGATCAGCTCTCCGGCGACAAAATCGTCCAGCAGCTCCAGGATCTCCGTCTCCAGTTCCTCGAAGATCACCACCATTCCAGGGCCGAAGTAGATGTCCTCGGGGCCGGTGCTGCCCTTGACCAGGGTTACCCGTCCCGGGATCTGCAGCCGAGTGCCGCCGCCCCGGCCTTCTTTGGGCAGGGTGAAGTCCAGGACGATCTGCGAGTTGACCGCCAGCGGCAATTTCGATTTGAGAAACAGACCCTGCTTGCTGAGGCTGATGATCAGCCCCTCGGAGAGTTCGTTGCCCAGTTGCACCTGGGCGCGAATGGACACCGGTGCGCGGATGTTCTTGCGCTGTTTCACCTCTTCAGAAAAGATCAGGTCGTTGACGCGAAAGACGATCAGTTCCGGGGTGGCATCCAGGGGGATGACCCCGGAGAAGCCGGCGGATTTCAGTTCCTCCAGCGCACGGGAGCCCACTGACTGTCCCACCAGGCAGACGGTTCTCATGCTGGGGTAGTCCGCACCCGCCTCGTTCAACTCCCGGAGCAGCTGCACCGCATTGGTTTCCTCGAGGTCCTGTTCCAGGAGCAGCAGGTTGATTTCCGGCGACCGGCGCAAGTGCTCCGCCAGTTCCACCGGGCTCACCTGGTCCTCAACCGAGAAGCCGGCCTCGGCCAGGGTCTCACGGTACACCGTGCGGTAGTATGGATTTTCGCTGACGATAATCACATGCCGCTGCCCGTCCATCTGCTCTCCTCCACAGTGGTATTCACCCACGTTATCGGCACAAATGGCTAGCAGGTCAACCCTTTGGTGCAGATTCCCGACGAAGTCGATCCCAGTGGAAAAGGGGGCCGGGATCTATCTTCCGGCCCGGTGGAGTGGCCACCTGGTCATGCCCGACCATGTGATCCGGAGAGATGTGGTAGCGGGTGGAAATCTTTCGGCAGAGCCGGGCCAGGGCCCCCATCTGCGCCTCGGCAAAGCTCTCCCACCAGTGGCCCCCCGCCGCCAGCACCTGGTTGCGGGGGCGATAGAGACGGCCGGTGACCGTGCGGAACCGGGCACCGTCCCCGGCCGGGGTGAGACAGCCGCCGTTGCGCAGTTCTATGCCGATGGAGCGGCTGTTGACATCAGATAGGCCGAGATAGGACGAGCGTCCGGCGTGCCAGGCCCGTTTGGCTTCGTCCACCAGTTGAAAGACGGTGCCGTCGTCATCGATGACATAGTGTGAGGAGACCTGGCGCGGGCCGGCCAGGAAGATGTCGAAGATTTCACCGATGGTTCTGGTGGCCGAGAAATGGATGACGATCAGCTCCGGCCGCTGGCCGGGAGGCCTTTCGTCGAATTTGGGGCAGGCTTTGTGGAGGATGTCGATGGAATCAGCCTCCGAGGAAGCGCCGGCGGTCGCAGTGGACCACCGGCGCACCAAGGTCATTCCAGAACGGTGGCCACGGCAAGTTCGAGGTCCTTGCCGGTGAGTCCCGCATCGGCCAGCGTGCCGTCGCGGTTGATGACAAAGACATAGGGAACGGTGCTCACGCCAAAGAGGCTGGCCAGCTGGTTGTCCTGGCCCAGGCCGTCGTAATACTGGGGCCAGGAGATGTTGTTGGCCTCCACCCAGCGTGAGAAATCGGCAGCGGAGAGCAGATCGCCCTTGTCCAGGCTGACGCCCACCACGGCCACACCGTCCTTCTGGAATTTCTCTTCGATCCACTTCAGGTTGGAGATCTCGTCCTTGGCCGGCTTCGAGGTGGTGGCCCAGAAGTAGAGCAGAAGGACCTTGCCCTCGTAGTTCTCGGGGGTGATCGGTTCGCCGTCGATGCCCGCAACCTCGAAGGCCGGGATACCCTCGTCAAAGAACCTGAGGGCGGAGATCCGTTGTGCCTGATCGGCCACGCCGGGCATGGCGATATAGTCGCTGGTCAGCTGCCGGTACTTTTCCTGTGCCCCGGCCAGGTCCCGCTGACCGTAGCGGGGGTCGAAGTCCAGCTCGGTGAGCCAGGCCAGGGCCAGGCCGGCGGCCGGGTCCTGGGGCGCGGTGGCGATGATTTCTTCAGCCTCGGCGCGGAACTCGTCGCAGAGACGGGGGATCTGCTCCCGGCGCGGGCCGGCCAGGCTTCGCAGGCCGCTGAGGAAGCGGTACTCGGCATGGATCAGTTTCACCTCGGGGAGGTATTGGCCATCGGCGTAGTCGCCGATGTAGCTGCGGCAGTCCTCGTCAAGTTTTGCTTCCGCCACCGCGGAGAGACGGGGGCCCTGGGTGTGGCGGCGGTAGAGCCGCAGAAGCTCTACCCGGGCTTCCTCGGTCTCTCCGGCCTCATGGCCACCGGCGATGAAGGCTTCCAGCGCCGCGGCCTTGCTGCAGTGGGTCAGGATCAGGCGCAGAGCCGATTCCCGGGGGAAGAAGACATTTTCAAGCTGGTCCAGCTGATCCTCCTCCTTCTGGTAAGCCGCCAGCAGGGCCGGCAGGTCGTTGAAGGACGCCGCCGTGCCGACTGGAGCGGTCCAGGGGTCGAGTTGGATCTTCGAGCGCAGGGCGATCATGTTCTCCCGTGTCCCGCGGTAGATGGGCACCGCCCGCTCCTCGCTGTGCAGAATTTCCAGGGCGGGGTCGGTGTCCATTTTGCCCACGTTGGCGAAACCCTTCTTCACCGCCTGCTCCAGCCAGTCCAGCGATTTGTCCACATCCCCGGCGTTGGCATAGGCCGCGGCGATCTTGTATTCGGCGATGAAGTGGCCGGCCAGAATGGGCAGCTGCCGGTTATAGACTTCAGCCGCTTCACGATATTTGCCTTCCAGCTGCAGGGCCCGCGCTTCCGCTTCGGAGGAGGCCAGGGCCTCCACGTCGGCGTCGGTGAGGGGAATCCCGCCGATGGTGGTGCCGCCGGGCTCGTCGGTGATCACATAGAGCTGGTTCTGGCTGCAGCCGCAGAGAAAGAGCAGGGGGAGGAGAAATAAGGCCGCCAGGGGCCGGGTCAGCGAACGATGGTCGAACATGTACTCACCTTTTCAGTATGGTTGCCAATTTCATAACGGTCCGCGGCTGGCAAGCAGCCATCGGGGCTGTTATTTATAACCGAATATGATGTGTCAGGCAATGGACCGAATCCCCTTGACTCGGCGATTTCTGTTGTTACAATGCCTGCCTTGCGTGGGTCAACAGAGCGGCAGACAGAACGGCAACGGGCCGGAAGCCCAGCGGATTTTCCGGCCGATGCTGTTTTCGGAGCGAAACAATGAAGATACTGGTTCTCAATTGCGGCAGTTCGTCGGTCAAATTTCAGGTGCTGGAGATGAAGGGCGAGCAGGCCATCGCCCGGGGCATCGTCGAACGTATCGGGGAGCCCCTGGCCCGGGTCACCTACAAGGCCGGTTCGGACATCCGGACGGAAACCGAAGTGGCGGACCACGATGCGGCCATCAGCCTGATCTTCGAGCACCTGCTCCACCCCGAGCACGGTGTGGTGCGGAGCATGGACGAGATCGACGGCATCGGTCACCGGGTGGTCCACGGGGCCGAGCGGTTCTCCGAATCGGCGATGATTTCCGCCGAGATGATCGAAGCCGTGAGGGACTGCATCCAGTTCGCGCCGCTGCACAATCCGCCAAACCTCACCGGTATCGAAGCCGCCACCAGGCTCAGTCCGGAGATCCCCCAGGTGGGGGTCTTTGACACCGCCTTTCACAGCAGGATGCCGCGGCCGGCATACCTCTACGCCTTGCCCTACAGCCTCTACGAAAACCTCGGCATCCGCCGCTACGGCTTTCACGGCACCTCACACCGCTACGTGACCCGTCAGGCGGCCAGGATCCTCGGGCGCACGGTGGAGGATCTGCGGGTGATCACCTGTCATCTGGGCAACGGGGCCAGTGTGGCCGCGGTGGACCGGGGCACGTCGGTGGACACCAGCATGGGTTTCACCCCGCTGGAGGGCCTGGTGATGGGTACCCGCTGCGGGGACCTGGACCCTGCCATCCTGCCCTACCTGATGAAGCACGAGGGGCTCTCCCCGGCCGAGGTGGACTCCATGCTCAACAAGAAGAGCGGGCTGCTGGGGATCACCGGCGACAGCAATGACATGCGGGAGATCGAGGAGCGGGCCGCGGCCGGTTCCGAGCGCCACGAACTGGCACTGGACATCTTTTGCCGCCGCGTGAAAAAATATGTCGGCGCCTACGCCGCCGTTCTCGGCGGGGTGGAGGCCATCGTCTTCACCGGCGGTATCGGTGAAAACTCCCCCGAAGTCCGGCGCCGGGTGGCCGAGCGGCTGGAATACATGGGGGTGGTGCTGGACGAGAGCCGCAACCAGACCGGTGAACTGCAGATTTCATCGGCCGTGCCCCCCCAGGGGGTGGCCGTGATGGTGATTCCCACCAACGAGGAACTGGCCATCGCCCGGGACACCGCTGCCATCGTCCAACAGTCCCGCGAGAACGCGGCCACGGAGTGATGAATATGTCCGGCGAACGGAAATCCATGGTCTTTAACTACCTGGAATCGGGTGAGCACGTGGTTTTCTGTGCGCCCTGGTTCCGCCGGGAAGGGCTCTGTCTCTTCATCTACAACGACCATGAGCTGGCGGTGGCCGCCTCGGCGGAAAAGGGGCGGCTCTACGGCTACGACATCGACCTGGCCGAGACAGACGATATCGTCGGTTTCCTCCGGCGGATGGCCGACATCGGCTTTGCCGGGGCGGTGCTCAACGACCTGGTGCCGGTGATTTTCTGCCGCCAGGAGGACGGTACCCCGGCATTTCTCCGTTCACTGCAGAACCACGAGGGCGGGTTCAGCCACTTCGAAAAGTTGCTGGACGATGGCACCTGGGACGTATCGAAGGAGGTGGACGGCATCTCACCGCTGCAGGACCAGCCGCGCTTCGACCGGCTGATCGGCGGCATGATCGGTGAGATTCCCTTCCGGGGCTACCGGGACGACTGGACGCCCATGACCTGGAGCGACGTGGCCACCGATCAGCTGCCGGTGATCGACGCGTCCGAAGGCGCCGCGGGCGGCAAGGCTGATGCCCTCCGCGGGCGGCGCTACATGCCGCTCTTTTCCCGTTTCGATTTTCTCGAGGAGTTCGTCGGCGAACGGGATATCGATCCGGCCACCATCCAGCGCCGCGAGGTGGAAGACCTGGTGGGGCTGACCCGCCTGGCCGCCGACCAGAAGGCACTGGTCCTGCTCAACCCCGGACAGCACCGGGCGGACACCGCGGCGCTGGGCTGGCGCAAGGATGGGGTGGCGTTGACCAGTTTCTCCGGGCGGTGGTTCTCCACCGACGGCCGGAGTTTCCGCCCCGGCAACGCTCCGGCGGTGGCAGCGGTGGAAGAGCCCGACAAGCCGCAGACCCTGGCCGAGGAACTGGCCCTGCGGAAGGAGCAGGGCATCGGCGACACCCCGGGCGAGCCGGCAGTGGAAAACGCGCCTCCCGAGATGCCCGGCGAGGCGCTGGACACCTCCCTGGACGAAGTGGCACTCACCATTCCCGGGGACCAGGTGGAGGACGGCTCGGTGAACGAGGTGCTGACCCGGCTCTGTTCGGCCTTCCAGGATCCCGAGACCCTGCGCTGGGCCGGCGGGCGATTCCACTTTCACTTCCCCGACGTGGAAGAGGGGCAGGATCCCTTCACCGTGTCCGAGGTGCGGCACTGGCTCAGGTCCCTTGAACGGCTGCTGCCGGTACTCTCCTACTTCCTTTCCGCGCACCCCGGCGGCCAGCAGGACGTTGCGCGCGCCCTGCTCGGCGCGAATGCCGGTGGGGAAGTGGAAGACCCGCAGGCGCCCACCCTGGGCGAGTACGTGGAGGACCGGGCCCTGATGATTCTCGCCATGGGTGAGAAATACGGGGTGGAGGTCCGGAGCGTCTGCCAGACAATGGCCGCCTCCTTCTCCCTTCAGCTGCCCGAGAATTTCTTCATCGACGCCGACCTGGTGGAAGGTCAGGAATGAACTGGCTTTTCGGCCCCTTCCCGTTGCCCGCCCCCCGGGCCATTGTTGTATAATGACGCGGCAGCGAAACCTGATCCATGAAATCCAACGGGTGTCCTGCCGGGGGTTGATCCCCGCGGCGGGCCAGCGAGGAGAGTGATGAAGCACACTGTGACCTGTCTGGTGAAAAACCAGCCGGGAGCCCTTGCCGATCTCACCGCCGCCTTCTTCGAGAAGGGCATCAATATCTACAGTCTTGCCGTGTCCGAGCGGGAAGAGAGCGAAGTGAGCCGGATGACCATCGTGGTGGAGGCCGAAGAGGACCAGCTGGACGATATCGCCCGGGTGGCCGGCGAGGTGGAAGCGGTCACTGCCATCCAGGACCTCTCCGCCGACGAGCTCACCGCCCGGGAACTGCTGCTGCTCAAGGTCCGGGCCACCCCGGTGAACATTCCCAAGATCATGCAGACCGCGGAGATGTTCCGCGCCGAGGTGATCGCGGTGAACAAGACCACCCTGACCCTGGCTCATGTTTCCATCGCCCAGCGTATCGACGGGCTTATCCGGGCGCTGCGGCCGCTGGGCATCGTCCAGCTGGCACGGTCCGGCATGATCGCCGTCACCACCCGTGAAGCCCCGCCGGCCGAACCCACGGCTGACTGAGGTCCGATTCCGGCGACAGGTTTACCCACGTTCGGGCTGGAGGTTAAGAGACAGTGGACAGCACTGAAGCCACACCCAATTTTTCATCCCTGGAAGAGATCCTGATCTCGGAGAAGGCCGCTCCCATGCTGCGGATGGCCGTGGCCGCCCCCCATGATTCCATGACCCTGCGGGCCGTGGCCATGGCGGTGCAGCACCGGGTGGCCAAACCGATCCTCATCGGTTCCCGGGAGATCATCGAGCAGCGGGCCGTCGAGGCCGGTCTGGACCTCACGGCCTGCACCATCGAGGACGTGGAGCAGAAGGATCACATCACCGCCGCGGTGCAGATGCTCCACGACAACACGGCCGACTTCATGATGAAGGGGCTGGTGCAGACCTCGAAACTCCTGCGCACGGTGCTGGACAAGCAGTGGGGACTGAGTTCGAACCGGCTGCTGAGCCACGTCACCGTTTTCGAACACCCCAAGGAGCACCGGTTGATCCTGATGACCGACGCCGGGGTCAACGTCAACCCCAACGTGGCGCGGAAAATCGATATTCTGCAGAACGCCGTGGAGGTGGCCATCGCCCTGGGCATCCCCAAGCCGCGGGTGGCCATCCTGGCCGCGGTGGAAAACGTGCAGCTGCCGGCCATGCCGGCCACCCTGCACGGCGAGCTGATCAAACGGTATGCCGCCGGCGGCCTGCTCAAGCAGCCTTGCTACGTGGACGGGCCCCTGGCCCTGGACAATGCCGTGTCGCCGGCCAAGGCCGCGGCCAAGGGTATCAGCGGCCCGGTGGCCGGGCAGGCCGATGTGCTGGTTGTGCCCAACATCGAGAGCGGCAACATCTTTTACAAGGCGCTGACCTCGCTGCACGGCGACGAGATGGCCGGGGTGGTGGTGGGGGCCCGCTGCCCCCTGGTGGTGCCTTCCCGGGCCGACTCGCCCATGACCAAGCTCTTCTGTATCGCACTGGCCTCCTATCTCAGCCGGGGTGGTTATGGCAACTGACATCACCAACGCTCTGGTCCTGGCCATCAACCCCGGGGCCGTGTCGCTGAAGCTGGCCCTCTTCCGCGGGCACACCCGGCTGGTGGAGACCGAAGAGCCCTTTGCCGGCGGCCTGGACGAAGTTGTTGCCCATAGCCGGGAGCTGCTGGCGGCCCAGGGGGTGGAACTGGCCGCTGTGAGCGCTGTGGTGGGCCGGGGCGGCTTTATCGGCCCGGTGCGCACCGGCACCTGGCTGGTGGACGAGACGGTGCAGGACAACCTGCGCACCAACCGCTACGGTCAGCATGCCTCGAACCTCGGCGG
>RCNC010000479.1_pt1 | contig 31946 bp, 24 predicted proteins | sample 2041301 | NCBI WGS metagenome assembly RCNC01 (sample SAMN09708231, study PRJNA481090) | Marine sediment metagenome, whole genome shotgun sequencing project. | biome: marine sediment; feature: ocean; material: sediment; isolation source: Sewage treatment plant 13A marine sediment (STP13A) ... | reverse complement strand
GTTAACGTCACCATGAAACCTGATGTGTTAGGATTGGAAGAAGTTGTGGTCATTGGATACGGTACAGTTAAGAAGAGTGACCTGACCGGTGCAGTTTCTTCCTTGAAGTCCGACGATTTAAACCCTGGAGCGAATGTTTCTGTTGATCAAATGATGCAAGGCAGAGCTGCCGGGGTGCAAATTACGCAAAGTAGTTCGGAGCCTGGTGGTGGCCTCTCAATTAGAATCAGAGGTGCAAGTTCTATCAATGCGAGTAACGAGCCACTATATGTCATTGATGGTTTCCCAATTGATAATAGTGCAAATTTTGGTTCTGGGGGAGCTGCGAGTGTGGCAACGAACTTAAGTCCTCGTAATCCCTTGAACTCTCTAAATCCCAACGACATCGAATCCATCGAAATATTGAAGGATGCATCCGCAACGGCTATTTACGGTTCAAGAGGAGCCAACGGAGTAATAATGGTAACCACCAAAAAGGGTAGTAATCAAGCGATGAGAGTAAGCTATAATTTCTATGGAGGGGTCCAGACAGTGGCAAAGACCATGGATATTTTATCTACTGATCAATATATTGGTTTAATAAACGATTTATCTGTTGCCCAGGGAAACCCACCTGTTTTTACAGGCTCTGACATAAGCGGAATTGGAGCGGGTACAGATTGGCAAGAACAGATATATACTACATCTGCTCCCATTATGGATCACAATTTGTCCGTAAGTGGCGGCAATGAAAGTACATCAGTATTTGCTTCACTTAATTATTTTAATCAGGATGGGGTTGTTAAGAATTCAGGTCTTCAAAAGTATATTGGGAGGGTCAATGTTGAATCTCAAATTGGCAAACGTATGAATCTTAGCCTGAACATTAATACAAGCTTGGTGGACGATAGAAACGGCATTGACGGTGTCAATACGAATGAAAATGCAGGTCCTATTTATGCTTCGTTATTATACGATCCAACAGAACCTATTTACAATGCTGATGGGTCCTTCAATCAATCATCAAACCTCACGGTTAACAATCCAGTTAGTCTAATCGAGGGGGTATCCAGCAAGAATAGAACAAATCGAACCTTTGGTAACCTTTTGGTTTCCTATGAATTCATAGAGGGCTTGACCGGTAGATTAAATCTGGGGACCGATTTTCAAAACTCCAGAAGAGACATTTATAATTCTCGAGTGACTTTTAGGGGTGGACCTGAAGGTGGAATTGCCAATATAAGTACCCTGGAGCGGTCCAATTACCTTGTTGAATACACGATGGATTATCATAAAAGCTTCAATGAAAACAATGAATTGACGGTTTTAGGTGGAGTGACATATCAAACTTTTACCAACAAACTTTTTGCCGCCAATATCAGTGGCTTTCCTACAGATGAATTAGGGACAGGTAACCTTGGATTGGGGGATACCAATACCGATGACCTTTCCAGCTATCATCAGGAAAACACCCTCCTCTCATATTTGGGAAGAATAAACTACATTCTGTACAATAAGTTCCTGTTGACAGGATCACTTAGAGCTGATGGTTCATCCCGTTTCGGGGAGAATAACAAGTATGGGTATTTTCCCTCTTTCGCATTTGGATGGAAATTATCAGAAGAGAATTTTATCCCCGAATTATTTGAAGAACTGAAACTAAGGGCTAGTTGGGGTCAAACCGGAAACCAGGAAATAGGCAATTATGCATCCCAACTCACATTTGGTTCGGGCCCTGATGTGGTTTTTAACAATATGGTTCTGGGAAGTACAATTCCAAACAGAATTGCAAATCCCGATTTGAAATGGGAAACCACTGAGCAATTCAATGTGGGTATTGATGCTAGATTTCTTAGTGGAAGAATAAGTACTACACTGGACTTCTTCTCAAAGAATACCAAGGATTTGCTTTTTAATATGCCTTTGCCTCTGTCATCTGGATATAACTCAATTTTAATGAATGTTGGCGAAGTGGAAAATAAGGGAATTGAATTTTTAATCAACTCCACCAATATTTCATCAGAAAATTTCCATTGGAATATGTCCATCAATTTTTCAGCTATAAAGAATAAAGTATTGGACCTGGGACGGATTGAGCAAATTGTTACCGGCAATATTCAAGCCGTTGGTAACACAGCTATCATTCAGGAAGGCGCTCCTTTGGCATCCTATTATGGATATGAGGTAACCGGGATTTTTCAGGAAGGTGATGACATTGCTAATTCACCTCAGCCCTCTTCTCAGCCGGGGTATCCCATTTTTGCCGACATTAACGGAGACGGGGCAATTACACCTGATGATCAGAAAATTATTGGAGATCCATTTCCTGATTTTACTTATGGAATTCAAAACTCATTTACCTATAAGGGTTGGCAGTTGGATATATTTTTCTATGGCCAGCAGGGTGCTGATCTTCTTAATATCAATGTAATTGAAAGCCTTTATCCAGCGAACTTTAGAAGGAACCGATTAGCTGATCAATCTTTAGATCGATGGACCCCGCAAAACACGGATGCGAAGTGGCCCTCTGGGGTTGATCCTAATGCCTATGGAGCCAGCAAAGTTAACTCCTTAGTGCTTCAGGATGCATCTTTCTTCAGGTTAAAAAATGTCCAATTAAGCTATGATGTGCCTATGGGAAACGTGAGTTTTATCAGTTCATTGAAGGTGTATTTCACAGCTCAGAATGTGTTCACTATTACGAATTATGTAGGATTTGACCCTGAAGCGAATTCATTTGGAAGCAGCAATGTTAGAGTAGATTATAGCAGCTATCCTATGGCAAGGACATTTCTTCTGGGCTTAAATGCAAGATTCTAATTTATAAATACTTAACATTCATAAAATGAAATCATATACACTGAAATTCATATTGGGGCTATCCATTATTGGCCTTACGGCTTGTGAGGACGCCTTGCAAGAGAATATCTATTCTGAATTAGCACCATCCACTTTGTTTACCACAGAAGATGGAATTTCCTCTGTTCTGAATGCTTCATACGCTTATGCGCATCGATCTGGTCTTGTACAAACCTGGGCACCGCACTATTTGGGTGGGATGCCCGCAGGTGAGACTTGGGGTGCTGGCGGATCCATTGAATCATTATGGGTAGCCTTAATGAATTACACTTGGGACAGTAACCACGGCCAAATAGTGCCTATGTGGACCGTATCTTATAATTCAATACGGGATGCTAATATTGTTTTAGACAACATAGATAATGATGCATTTAGCAGTGATTTTAAGCAGTTAACTGTTGCTGAAATAAACTTTTTAAGAGGTTGGGCTTATTCTGAACTATACAGTCTTTTTGGTCCTGTTCCTTTATTTGTTTCATCTTCTGATGATCCTCTGCAGCCAAGAGCATCGGAAGCTGAAATAAGGGATTTTATAGAGCAGGAGTTAACTGCGGCTATTGCCGGTTTGCCAGTGGAGCCTCAGGCATATGGAAGGGCTTCAAAGGGAGCTGCCATGGGGGTTTTGAGTAAGTATTATTTGAATACAAAACAATGGCAAGAAGCTGCAGACCTTACTGAAGACATTATACAATTAAATAAATATGGTTTAGTTCCCGCTTACATAGATGTGTTCGCTATAGCCAATGAAGGCAATGAGGAAATGCTTTGGGCTCTTACGAAAGATCCTACATCAGGATCAGCTAGACAGTCGATGAATGCCTTAGTTTTTCCACCGGATTTCCCACGCCCTTATCCCAATAATAGTGTATGGGCAGCCAGAACCTATCTCTTCGATGCCTTTGTAAACTCCTATGAGGCTTCTGATACAAGACAAGGAATCATTATTACAGACTATATAAGCACCTCATCCGGTCTGCTAGTTCAGGGTTTGGGTAACGATCAGTCTTTTCCGTATAAGTATGAATTTGATCCAAACTCGGTCGGATTCGGATCGGGCAATGATATACCCATCGTTCGTTATGCCGATATTCTATTATCCAGGGCGGAGGCATTAAACGAGATTTCAGGCCCCACACAGGAGATCATTGATCTCATTAATGAGGTACGTCTTAGGGCAATGGCCTCTGCTCTATCCTTAGGCGGATTTACACAGGAATCGCTTAGAGATGCTATTCTGCAGGAGCGGGCATGGGAATTTTTCTTTGAAGGCAAACGAAGAGAGGATCTTCTAAGGCATGGAACCTTAATCTCTGATGCTGTTTCAAGAGGGAAAAATGCTCAGGCACATCATGTCTTATATCCCATTCCACAAGTCGAACTTGATGCCAATCCAGACATGCAGCAAAATACGGGATATTAAAAGCAATAAGAAAGTTTAATATAAACAGTTAAAATATGCATGAATCACCTGGAGTACCTGTCTTTTACAAGGTCTCCAGGTGATTTACCATAAAAATCAATTTGAAACTATAAACCAGACTTGATTCATGAAAAAAATAGCGCTTACAGCAATTGCCATTTATTTTGCATCAGCAGCATTAATTTATGCTTCCGATCCACAGCAAAATCAAGCTCCCCCAAATTTCATCGTCATCTTCACTGATGATCAGGGCTACGGTGATTTAGGAGTGTATGGACACCCCACCATTAAAACGCCTAACCTGGACAAAATGGCCTTTGAGGGCCAGAAGTGGACAAGTTTTTATGTGGCCGCCAATGTCTGCACTCCCTCAAGAGCAGGTTTGTTAACCGGGCGGCTTCCGGTAAGATCTGGCATGAGCAGTGACAAGCGAAGGGTTTTGTTCCCCGATTCTAAGGGTGGTTTACCCCAGACTGAAATAACCATTGCCAGAATGCTCAAGACCGTTGGATATTCCACAGCAGCTATTGGCAAGTGGCACCTGGGGCACCTGCCACAGTTTTTACCAACCAGTCATGGTTTTGATTCTTATTACGGCATACCTTACTCCAATGATATGGACGCAACGAAACCGATACGCTCATATGATGATTATTTAGCCATTTTTGATGATCCTAAGGTCGAAACCTTTAATGTGCCCTTGATGAGGGATACTTCCATCATTGAAAGACCCGCTCAACAAACTACCATCACCAAGAGGTACACTCATGAAGCTATAAAATACATTACCGAAAATAAGGAGCACCCATTCTTCCTGTATGTAGCGCATTCCTTTCCACATGTTCCACTTTTTGCATCCGAGGAATTTAAGGGCACGAGCGCACGCGGACTGTACGGTGATGTTATTGAAGAAATTGACTGGAGTGTTGGGGAGATCCTCAAGACGCTTAAGGATGAAGGTCTGGATAAAAACACACTTGTGGTGTTCACTTCAGACAATGGACCCTGGTTGATTTTTGGCAACAATGGGGGAAGTGCGGGCTTGCTCTACGGAGGCAAAGGCACCAGCTACGAAGGTGGTGTGCGGGAGCCAGGGATTTTCTGGTGGCCAGAGACCATTCAGCCTGCGGTTATTTCAAAAATGGGAAGTACACTCGATATTCTGCCAACCTTTGCCAGTCTCTCCCATGCTGAGCTTCCCAACGACCGGATTTATGACGGCTATGATTTGTCACCGGTTCTGCTGGGTAAGGATGCCAACCCAAGAGATGAAATGTTCTACTATCATTCACAAAAGCTTTTTGCAGCAAGAAAAGGGAAATTCAAGTTGCATTACTTATCAAACAATCCCATGGGCTATCCGGAGAAAATTGAAAAACTGGAAACCTATAAGCTGTACAATCTGGAAGAAGATCCCTCAGAGAAACATGATATCATTGATCAACATCCCGAAATTGTAAAAGAAATTGAAGAGATGGTCGCAATTCATCTTCAGTCAATTGTGCCGGTTGAGAATCAATTGGAAAAATAACTAAAATGTGTACTTGTGATGAAAAAATCAATAGTATTGCTGGGCTTGATGCTTATGCTCTTTTCTCTGGCATCTGCACAATCCAAGAAAATGAATGTCCTTTTCATCATTGCCGATGATCTGAACTGCAACATCGGGGCCTATGATCACTACCTGGTCAAGACCCCCAATATCGACCAATTTGCCAAAGATGGACTCCTGTTTAATAATGCCTTTTGCAATTTCCCCTTATGTGCACCTTCCCGTGCCAGTTTCATGACTGGCCTCTATCCTGATCAAACCCATCTTAAAGACCTGAATACACTTGTAAGAGAACGTGTGCCGGATGTGACCACCATGTCCCAAAATTTCATGGACAACGGTTTTGCTGCAGCTCGGGTAGGCAAGCTTTACCATTATGGGAATCCCAAAGAGATCGGAACAGCCGGACATGATGATCCCCCTTCATGGAATATCACAGTAAATCCACGTGGAAGGGACAAAGATGAAGAAGACAAGATCTTCAGTCTAACCCCAGGTATGTTTGGTGCTTCACTGAGCTGGTTGGCAGCTGATGGTGAGGATGAAGAACAAACCGATGGAATTGTAGCAACTGAAGCCATCAAATTGCTGGAGAAATTCGCTGAAGAGTCTACTCCATTCTTTTTAGGTGTTGGTTTCTACAAACCCCATACCCCTTTTGTGGCTCCTAAAAAGTATTTCGACATGTATTCCAAGGAGGATATCATTATTCCCTATACTCCAGAGGGGTATCTGGAAACTTTACCGGTCCCTGCCCGAGAATTGCTTGCCCGTTGGAAAGTCCAGAACAACTTATCTGACGAACTGGCTCTTTCCTCAATCCAGGCGTATTATGCTTGTATATCCTTCCTGGATGCACAGGTGGGACGTGTATTAGATGCCTTGGACGAATTGGGATTAGGGGACAATACAATCGTGGTCTTTACCTCCGATCACGGGTACCACATGGGGGAACATGGGTATTACCAAAAACTCACTTTGTTCGAGGACTCTGATCGTATGCCCCTGATCATTTCCTACCCTGGCCAAAGGACCAAGGGCCAGGTGACCAATTCCCTGGTAGAAATGATCGATTTTTACCCCACCCTCTCTGAACTTGCAGGGCTCTCGTACCCAGAATATGTTGCCGGCAAAAGCCTGGTGCCCATTCTGGAAAACGCAAGTGCAAAGATCAGGGAAAGTGCCTTTTCACAGGTGGACAACGATTATATGAGCAAGTGGATGAATACCTATCATGGTTACACTATACGAACTGACCTTTACCGCTATACCCGTTGGGAAGAAGGCGGAGAAGGCATGATCGAGTTCTACATGCGAACGACAGATCCCGCAGAAATGCATAATCTGGCCGATAATCAGCAGTACCGGGATATTATTCAAAAGTTGGATGGACTTCTGCAAGAAAGAATAGATGAAGCGTCAAAAAAACCAAAAGGCGTCACGGTAATTGCACCGGACGAACAATAATAATGTCATGAGTATCAAATTTACAAATGCACCTTACCGCCTGAATAAATATGCCTCGATCCCGATCTCCCTGGCTTTGCTGATGTTCATATGTATTATGTCAGTAACGACTTTTGCACAGTCCGCTCAGACAGCGGCCAATCAACCGAACATAGTCTATATCCTTCTGGATGATGTGGGATTTGCAGACCTGGGGCCCTATGGCTCAGAAATAAGCACGCCCAGCATCGACAGGCTGGCACAAGAGGGCATTCGATATAATAGGTTCGAGACACGGGCCATTTGCTCACCCACCAGGGCAGCTCTTTTGACTGGACGAAACAATCAGTCTGTGGGAATGATGGATCTTGCCAGAGATAATCCTGGTGGACCTGCACATACCCAGGGATATATCAATCCTGTTGCGGGTACCATTGCACAAATCCTGCAGGCAAATGGTTACCGTACCAGCGTTGTGGGAAAATGGCATCTCACCCCGGGTTCCGAGCAGAAGGACTCTTTCACCAGCAGAGAAAACTGGCCCTCCGGCAAGGGCTTTCAGAACTTCTACGGATGGCTGTCAGGATGGACCGACCAGTATAATCCTGCCGGTAGAGGACGTGAGATGATGGAAGGAGACCATTTGGCCAATGAAGCGAATCCAGGAGGGGAACATGTCTCTGAAGCGATTGTGGATAGGGCCATCGATTACCTCAGGGAAGGCTTTGAAAATGCGCCTGAGCAGCCTGAGTTTCTCTATCTGGCCTTTGGAGCTGCGCATGCCCCTATACAAGTTCCCCAAAGCTACATTGATAAGTATACCGGTGTCTATGAGAAAGGCTGGGACAAGCTCCGTGAAGAGCGCTTTGTGCGACAGAAACAGCTTGGTATCATCCCGATGAATGCGGTGCTGACTGAAGGCCATGAAGATGATCCCACATGGAAAGACCTGACTCCGGTGGAACAAACTGTATATGCCCGATTCATGGCGACCTATGCTGGCTTCATTGAGCATACCGATGAACAGATCGGGCGCTTCGTCGAGTTCCTAAAAGAAGCAGGGCAGTATGACAATACGCTGATCTTTCTAATGTCGGACAATGGTGCTGCACCCGAGGCCGGAGTGGATGGAAATTTCACTCATCCCTATGGCCGTGACATAAGTGTTGAGGAAATGCTCTACCGCCTGGAGGATCTTGGAACGGAACGATCCTCAGCACTATACCAGCGACCCTGGGCAAGGGTAGGTGGCACTCCCTTTAAGAAGTACAAACTTTGGCCCTTCGGAGGAGGTGTCCGTGATCCGCTGATCGTTACCTGGCCGGATGGAATTAGTGACAAGGGAGGAATCCGTACTCAGTTCGTCGAAGTAATGGATATCACCCCTACCGTGCTCGACATCCTGGATATTGAAGCTCCGGATGAGATAAGCGGAGTTGAACAGATGGAGCTACATGGAGCCAGTATCCTCCAGACCTTCAAAGACCCGGAGGCTCCCGATCCCCGAAGCACACAGTTTTTCTGCATGCGAGGTAATCGTGCCATCTACCATGAGGGATGGAAGGCTGTGGCCATTCATAAGAGAGGAACGGATTTCGCTTTGGACCCATGGGAGCTGTATCACACAGAGCAGGATTTTTCAGAAGCCATTGAGGTCTCGGAAAAGTACCCGGAGAAACTTAAGGAGTTAAAAGAGCTCTGGTGGTCAGAAGCTGAAAAATTCGGATCTCTGCCGCTCAAATAATGGCCTAATACACTCCGGTATTCCTGTAATCCCCATACCTGCCCCTTGTGATCCGCTTTAACGGGATCTGCATGCCATCGGTATTTTCCAGCCAGTCGTAGATTTCATTGGAGAGCTCGGAAACTACCTGTTTATGTTCCGGACTGTCAATGAGATTATTCATCTCTTCCGGATCGTTTTCCATATCGTAAAGCTCATTTCTGTCCCACACACCAAAATATCTCATCAATTTGTATTTCTCGGTACGGATACCATGAACGGTTGGAGTCTGAGGGTAATGATGCTCCCAATAATACTCATAAAAAACCCTGTCTCTCCATTCAGGCTCCTCCCCTTTCAATAGAGGTATGAGAGATAGTCCTTGCATATGATCAGGCTTCGGGATACCAAACGACTCCAGTACGGTCGGTGCAATATCAATATTCTGTACAAGGTGTTCTTCAAGCTGATCTCCTTTGAATTGTTCAGGACAATGAATCAGAAGTGGCACTTTAGCCGATTCTTCATAGAAATGGCGTTTATCAATTAATCCATGCTCACCAAAAGAGAATCCGTTGTCTCCCATGTAGATCACCATGGTAGATTCCAGCAGTCCATTTGCTTCGAGGTAATCCATTATGGAAGCAATGCTTTCATCCACGGCCATTAATGCTTCACAGTAGCGCCTTACCAGAGCTTCGAGGTTGGAGTTATTCTGATGATACATATAATCTACTCCGTGCCAGCTAAAGCGCTGTTCTTTTACCCAGTCTGGCAGATTGCCCTCTCCATAATCATATTTAGGATTATGCAAGTTATCCTGCATAAGTGGACCGACTTTGTCTTCAGTAGTCATTCCATAGGATGCAGGTGGCGTATAGATTTCATCTTTATACATCCCTTCATGGCGACGGGCTGGATTAAATCCGGCATGCACTGCTTTATGTGAGAGATACAGGAAAAAAGGTTCTTTTCCTTTCTGCTCTTCCATCCAACCAATGGCATGGTCGGTAAGCAGATCAGTAATGTATATTGAATCTGCATACTGAATTCTCTCCCCATTGATATTCAGTCTGGGTCTATAATAGGTACCCTGACCCCTGAAGCTCTCCCAGTGATCAAAACCCGGCCTGGGCTGGTCATCCTGGTTGCCCATGTGCCATTTGCCAAAAAAGGCGGTTTTATAACCAGCCTCTTGAATATACTGAGGGAAATATGTGAGCCCCTCAGGTACTGGAGCCGAATTGTCTACCACTGTGTGAGAATGCGAATAGAGTCCGGTTAAGATGGATGCTCTACTGGGTGAACAAAGGGAAGTTGTTACATAAGTATTTCTGCAAAAGACGCCCTCCCTGGCAAGACGGTCCATCGCCGGAGTCTTTAACCAGGGGATTTTTCCTGTGAATCCCATAAAATCCCAGCGATGATCATCGCTGAGAATAAATATCACATTCCGGACTTTTCCTTCTTCAGCATTCTGTGAAAAGGAGTTCATCATCAAAGCCATTAAGGCAATTGAAACAAATAAGGCTCTCTTCATTAGATATCAATTTAGGTAATATGTAGTTTAATCCTCCCTGACTGGGTTAATGAAAATAGTAACGCTCGTGCTCTGCGTATCTATTCGCTTAAATTAAGAATATTTGGAGTGCTTTCCAACTGTTCTCAACCGGCACAAATGACTGAAGATGGATTGCTTAATTGTGAAAAGATGCCAATAATACCGATCTTGCAAAGATTGCCTTCGTTTTTTCAGAAAACATATTATTTTAACATATAACTAGCGTGTTTATTTGATTATCTGGTTAATATAGTGCTAAAGCCTGTAAATATTTTGCTAGATATGACTCTGAAACTGATATAGATTTGTATTGTGCTTTTATTAATGAAAAAAATATAGTTATGGCAGGAACGTATAAATTTACTTTTGGCCCCTGGAATATATCCGAAGGAGCCGATCCATTCGGACCAGATGTAAGAAAGAAATTAGAATTTGATCAGAAACTCGAATGTTTCAAGTCCCTGGGGTATGATGGAGTCCAGTTCCATGATGATGATGCAGTGCCAAATATGAATGAGGCAAGTGCATCACAAATCAGCAGTGAAGCTAAAAAACTAAGGTCTAAACTGGAAAATCAGGGATTGGTGGCTGAATTTGTGGCCCCTCGTCTCTGGGAGGATTACAGGACCATTGATGGTGGATATACTTCCAACGATCCAAAACAGCGCGACTATGCAATTGAACGTTCAAAAATTGCTATTGATATTGCGAAGGAGCTACATACTAACCAAATTGTGCTGTGGCTTGCAAGAGAAGGAACATATTCACGTGAAGCAAAAGACAGCAAAGTAGCAGTTGATCAATTGGTCACAGCCATGAATACAATGTTAGAATATGATCCTGATATTAAAATCCTCATAGAACCCAAACCAAATGAACCTGCAGATGTAACCTATATCCCAACCACCGGCCATGCGATTGGCTTAGGAATGTTGACTGTGGACCCTGATAGAGTTGGTGTTTGCATTGAAAGCGCACACGCGATCCTGGCTGGATTAGATCCTTCTGACGAAATGGGTTACGCCCTTGCACATAAAAAACTGTGGTCAGTTCACCTCAATGATCAGAATGGACTCAAGTTTGATCAGGATAAGTCCTTTGGATCCGTTGACTTGAGAAGAGCCTTTAATCAGGTACGCATTCTGGATAAGCATGATTATGGACATGAAGGTCAGTTCGTTGGAATGGATGTGAAGGCAATGAGAACCCAAAAGGACCATGTGGCAACTAAACATCTCAGGAATAGCAAAGATGTATTTATGAAGCTCCTGGAGATTTCAAGAAGCCTGGACGATGAGTTCATTGAAAAATGCCGTCAGGAACGTGACTACGAAGAGTTAGACATGTATATCATGAATGCTCTCACAGGAGGATAAAATATAGGTGGTGTGTTAGTTTGCAAATGAAAAAGTTATTGCTCTTTGGAGCGGGTAAAATAGGCCGCTCATTTATTGCCCAGATATTCAGTAAGGATGGATATGAAATCATCTTTGTTGATATATCCCAATATATTGTTGATCAGCTAAACCTTTATAAAAGGTACCCGGTTTATATTGAAGATACAAGCAGGGAGACCATCTGGGTTGAAAACGTCAGCGCACTGCACAGCAGTCAGCGAAAGGAGATCATTGAGGAAATTTCCCAATGTCAGTTAATTGCAGTAAGCGTTGGAAGAGCTGGTTTACCATCAACTTGTGAGTTAATATCCAAAGGGATTATGCTCAAACAAGAACGCTCCCCACAAGACAAAACCGATATTATTGTTGCTGAAAATCTTCGGGCTGCAGATCTCTATATGAGAAAGGAACTGATGCTCCATCTGCCCGGAAGCTTCCCTTTTGAAAAGGTGGTAGGGATACAGGAGACTTCAATTGGCAAAATGGTTCCCATCATTCCTGATGAAATTATACAGCAAGATCCCCTGGCTGTTTATGCTGAAGCTTATAATACCCTGATCGTATCATCCGGATTTCTAAATGAAACCCCGGAGGTTTCAGGACTTTCACTGAAGAAGAATATCAAGGCCTGGGTTGATCGAAAACTATTTATTCATAACCTGGGGCACTCTGTTGCTGCCTACGTGGGAAATTTTCTTCATCCCGGCAGAAAATTCATCTATGAGGTTTTAAAGGATGAAAAAGTTGAATTAGCTGCAAGAACAGCCATGAAGGAGGCTGCACAGGTATTGATGCATATTTATCCTGGAGAGTTCTCTGATGAACATCTGGAAGCGCATATCCATGATCTTATCAGTCGCTTTAAGAATGTTGCCCTGGGGGATACTGTCTTCCGGGTGGGTTGTGATTTAGAACGTAAGCTATCCCGCGATGACCGGTTTATGTCACCCATTCGTCACGCCATAGAATTAAATCTTAATTACAGCAGCATATTGTACGGGTATCGATGTGCCATGCATTTTAAGGCCACCTCCGACCAGGGAACCAGTGTAGCTAAAGACATTGAAATTGTCAGAGAATACCGGGATCTTGGAATTGAATATATATTAAAAGGATATTCCGGCCTGACACCATCAGAAGCCTCTGATCTACAACAAGTAATACAGATCCACGCATTATGAAAATAGATAGAAACGGCATTCTTTGCGGCGGAAACTGGATTGTGGATCATATAAAAGTCATTGATACATATCCTGGTGAGAACATGCTGGTGGATATTCGTGACGAATATGTATCTGTGGGGGGAGGACCCAATAATGTACTAGCCGGCCTGGCAAAGCTGAATGCGGGCATTCCCCTTTATGCAATGGGTTTAGTAGGAGATGACCAGGATGGCAGATTTATATATGATGAATTGTCCAAACTTGCAATTGATATAAGCGGACTTAAAAAAACGGATCAGAAAAGAACTTCCTATACAGATGTGATGTCTGTCAGTGGTTCTGGAAACAGAACATTCTTTCATTACCGGGGAACAAACTCTTTACTGGATATTCAGGATTTTGAGATCCAGTCCGGGGCACGTATTTTTCATTTAGCCTATTTACTATTACTGGATAAGCTGGATGATATGGATGATGATTATGGAGTAGTGGCAGCCCGGGTATTGGATAAGCTGCAGAAAGACGGTTATGAGACCTCTGTGGATGTAGTTTCATCTGAAGGTGGCAGATTCAAAACCATTATTGTTCCCTGTTTACCTTATATAGATTATCTCATCATCAATGAGTTAGAAGCAGGTTTAACTACCGGGAGGAAAATACGATCAGCCGCTGGCAGCATAAATACTGAACAATTGCATCTTGCAGCCCAGGACCTGATCCGGGCAGGTACAAAAAAGAAAGTGATCATTCACTTTCCGGAAGGGGGCCTGGTCCTGGATAGAAACGGGGATGAACTACTTCTCCCCTCTTATGAAGTAAGTGAGGAGGAGATAAAAGGAACAACTGGTGCCGGAGATGCTTTCTGCGCGGGCTGCTTGTATGCTATACACGAAGGGTTTGATCATGAAAGAATGCTGAAGTTTGCCCATGCTTGTGCAAGCTTCAATTTAAAAAATCCCACTTCCACAGGTGGAGCCGTTTCTAAGGATGAAGTCGAATCATACATCCGGACAGCAAGCCTTAGAGAATCTATTGCTTAGTTATCATTGATCTGGTCAAGACTTTTACTCCAGTACTTCCGCTGATATTCGGACGGGGTCATGCTCTTGATCCTCTTAAACTGACGATTGAAATTTGAAAGGTGATTGAAGCCCGATTCGTAACAGACCTGTGAGATACTCAGATTGTTTTCAATTAATAACTTACTGGCACTTCCAATCCTCATTTCATTGACGAAGGATGAAAACGATTTATTTGTCCGAAGCTTGAAATACCGGCAGAACGACGGGGGAGTTAAGTTTATCAGACCTGAAATCTCTTTCAGAGGAATGTCCCTGTTATAATGTCTCAATACATGATTATAAATGACCTCCATTCTGTGTTCATCCACAGAATTTATGCTTTCAGACTTATAATTTGGTGAGGACAGATAATCGAATTCCTGGCTGGAAGACATGATATCCAGTATGGTAAAGAAGTGCATTAAGCTATTCATTCCCATTTGTGAGGGAAGCTCCAGCATATACTTCTCAAGTTCCTTCCTGGTATTCTTCACAAAACGAATACCTCTTTTGGCTTCATTTAGTAAGTGGTTAATCTTGTATAGCTCAGGTAGGCCTGAGAATGTCGTGCCCCAGAAGTCTTCTTCAAACTGTATAAATATCGTTTTGGAACTCAACTGATTTTCAGATTTATAGAATTCCGGGCTACATGACCAAACATGCGGCGTATTTGACCCGGTAATAACCAGATCTCCAGGATAGAAATTCTTAATGCTGTCACCTACATATCTGGTTCCGTAGCCACTAACAATCAGTATGATCTCGATCTCAGGATGAAAATGCCAGGGAGTGGTGAAATAAGGCTGCTCCAAATCTCTGAAGAAAAAGGATTGGTTCTCCGGCCTTGCCACCTTTTCAAGAATAGGCTTCATGTTAATTTAGTGTTAGTGATGGTTAAACTATACGTTGAATTGCGCTGTTTAATGCTGTTATTTTACTCTGTATTAGTACAAATATGCACTTTATTAACTAATGCTTGATATTATAAACAATACTAAACCATAAAATCCCATGTGATTCCCGATATCATCTTAAATTTGGTATCAGGAAATCTTTTATAAATATCTGATCTGATGAACCATATTACCTACAGAATCTTTTTCACTATCATTTTTATTGTAGCAGTGTTTTCTACAACAGAGGCACAAAGGAAACAGGAAAAACCTATCCCCTATCTGCATAAGCAGAATGGAGTTGTGCAACTGATGGTTGATGACAAGCCATTTCTAATTTTAGGAGGTGAGTTGCACAATTCAAGTGCATCCAGTCCAGAGCATATGAAGATTGTATGGGCTAAGATGAAGTCTCTGAATATCAATACTGTCATTGCACCTGTATACTGGGAACTGACAGAGCCGGAAGAAGGAAAATATGATTTTACTCTTACCGACGGACTTATCATGGGTGCACGGGAGAATAATATCAAACTGGTGATCCTATGGTTTGGAGCATGGAAAAACGGCTACTCCACCTATGCTCCGGGATGGGTTAAAACAGATTTAGAGCGTTTCTCAAGGGTCAAAGACGAAACCGGAAATTCCAGGGAAATTCTTTCTGTCTTTGATCAGGAAACTTTAGATGCCGAAGGAAAAGCATTTAAGGAGTTCATGAAACATTTGAAAAAAGTGGATGGAGATAATCACACCGTCCTAATGGTACAGATTGAGAATGAAGTGGGGATTCTGAAAGACTCCCGGGACCGGTCTGAACTGGCCGATAATGGTTTTGACAATGAGGTCCCCGAGTCTCTCCTTTCCTACTTGAATCTTAACAAAGAAAACCTCTTGCCTGAAATTTCAAATGCCTGGGCCGAAACAGAGTATAATCAAGCGGGAAGCTGGCAGGAAGTTTTTGGGCCACTTTATGCTGCTGAAGAAATTTTCATGGCATGGCATTATGCCAGCTATATCAACCAACTGGCTGGAATTGGAAAAGATATTTATGCACTGCCCATGTTCGTGAATGCCTGGGGGAAGCAGAGCATACAGCAGAAACCTGGCGGGTATCCAAGCGGTGGACCCATATCAGCCATGTTGGATATTTACCGTGCAGCAGGTCCAATGATTGACTTTCTGGCACCAGATATTTACGGCTCAGATTTTAAAGGAGACGCCACAAAGTATACCAGGTCGGGCAATCCTCTTTTCATACCCGAAACAAGAAGAGATGAAGCTGCAGCTGACAGACCATACTGGGTATTCGGAGAGATGAACGGGCTTGGACTGGCACCCTTTGGTATAGATAATAAGGAGGTAGCGGAAGACCACCCCCTGTCGCTTACCTACGCATTGATTAATGATCTGACTCCCCATATAACTCAAGCTATGGGGACCGGACGCATGCATGGATTTCTGGAAGCTGAGAATGTAAGTGAAAAATTCGAAATGGGAAACTACATCATCCGGATTCAGTATCAGGGTTCAGGTTTGGAAGATCAAAAGGGAGCCGGACTTGTAATTCAGCAAGGAGAGAATGATTTTCTATTTGCTGGCAGAGGGTACAATGTGAAGTTCCGGCATAAAGATGAGGCGCAGTTTAACACTGCTCTGCTAATGGTTGAAGAACTCAAGGTAGTCGATGGAGTATTTTCTAAGGTGATGACCCTCAATGGGGATGAAACCTTTGGGGGAACCATGTTGAAATTTCCAGCAAAAAATGGAAGCAGGTATGGCCTGCAAAAAGCCACTGTTTATTCCTTTCCGGCAAGCAGAAAAGAAGGCTATGAACAACAGTCTTACTCCGTTCTGGACCACCCGGGCTTTGAAGGAGTCTGGGAAGTTGAGGTAGATATGGGGCCACAGGGCGAATCAAAGGGCGATGTAGAATTTATCATTGAAGGTGATCAATACAAGGGCAAAATGAGCACTTCTGAAATGGAGATCCCTTTCGAAGAGGTAGTCTTAACGAAAGAGGGAATACAGGTTGCGTACAGCGTACAGGGCTTTAATATAGTAATGAAGCTAAAGCTAATCAGTGCTGAAAAAGTGGAAGGGAGTATTGCAGATATCTATCCCCTCACCGGCTCAAGAAAATCTGGACCAACTATAGATCCCCATATTGCCGAAGCGCTCCGGCCATTCCTGGGCAACTGGAAAATAATCGTTAAAAATACTCCTGAAGGAGATGTAAGTGGGATTCTTAATATTCATGAAAATATAAGTGCGCTTTCCATAAAAGAGGAACAGTTTATAGTAACAAAGCTTGAGTTCCGGCAAAACAGTCTGTTTCTGCACCTTCCCTTCCAGGGATATGAATCTACCCTGCAATTAGAGCAAGACGAAAACCAGACTATAAAAGGAATCCTTGGTGAACTATATGAAATAACCGGCACACGTTAACTGCCCCAATAAGGACCTGCTGGAAGGAGAATTTGAAGTTAGGTAACACGTTTAACTAAAAATAGAGTGCTATGAATGAAGTCAAACCAAAAATCGGTCTTCTGGGTCTCATGCAGGAGTTGTATGATGATATGATTCCAGGAATTACGAAACATCAGGAAGAATACATTGAACAAGTCATCCGCAAATTAGGCTCATCCTTTGAGATATATTTCCCCGGAGCGGCTCGTAACCGAAACGACGTAGATAAATTCACCAAGGAATTTCATGATCAGGGTATGGCAGGAATCATGGTTGTAAACCTGGTCTATGGTCCGGGTGTGAACCTGGTCAGAGCCCTGCAAAACAACCGCCTTCCCATTCTCCTGGCCAATATTCAACCGGAAGAATCTGTTTCTATTGATTGGGACATGAATGACCTGACCTACAACCAGGGAATCCATGGCATGCAGGATACGGCCAACACCATCATTCGCACATCAGGCAATAACTTTTCAGTTATCACAGATGATTGGCGTAGTGATAGCTTCAAGGCCTATGTGTATGACTGGAGCAAGGCCGCACAAACAGCTGCTCTTCTAAAAAATATGAAGATCGCCTGGTTCGGTAAGATGAACGGAATGCACGACACCATTACAGATTTCTCTGCATTGATGCGAATTGTCGGCCCGGAGATTAGAGAAGAAAGAATGGGTGAAGTGTATCGAATCATGGAAAATCTGACTTCCAGCGAGATAAGTGCTCAGATGGAAGAAGACCGAAAGGTATATACAATTGATAAAGACCTCCCCTCTGAAAATCACGAGCATGCAGTGAAGATCATGCTTGCATTTGAGAAGATTCTTGAGATAGGGGATTATGCCGGGTATTCTGCCAATTTTGATGTGTTTAAAGGAGATGGCCGCTTCCGGCAAATTGGCCTCCTTGCAGCATCAAACTTAATGGCCAAAGGCTACGGATACGGAGCCGAGGGGGATGTTAATTCCACCACCCTGGTCTGCGCAGGCAACATCTTGTGTGGTGAAGCAAACTTTACAGAAATGTACGCCATGGATTTTAAGCGAAACTCCATGCTTATGAGTCATATGGGAGAGGGGAACTGGAAGTTTGCAAGAAAAGACAAAGCCATCAGACTGGCTAACCGGGAACTGGGAATTGGCGAACTGGATAATCCACCCACACCCGTTTTTATGGTAGAACCCGGAGAAGCGACCATTGCGTCTCTTATTCCTCTAAAAGGAGATCATTTCAGGCTTGTGGTCATGAAAGGGACAGTTTTGGATACAGAGGACCATCCCAACATTGAGATGCCCTATTTCCATTTTAGTCCAGATAGTGGGGTTAAGGATGCCAATACGGCCTGGCTAAAAGCTGGAGGTTCACACCACCAGGCTATGCTCATGGGAGATCAACTCAGGAAATGGCAATTTCTATGTGAAATACTTGGAGTGGAATATGTCGAAGTATAATGGATCATATATTGGTATTATTGATCTGGGTACAGGCAGCATTCGTCTGACTGTCTTTGATCATGCCGGACATATCCTGGAGGAAAGGCAGGTGGAGAACCGCTGCATCTATCCGGAGCCTGGATATGTTGAGCAGGATACTCAACAATGGTGGAAAGATCTGGCAGAAATGTTCATGGATCTTCCTGAAACCACCAGGGATCAGATCACAGTTATATCTGTGACTGGTCAGCGGGAAGGCATCGTTCCTGTGAATGAGCACTTCGAACCGATTTCAAATCTGATTACCTGGCTCGATTCAAGGACTTCAGAACAAGCAGAGTATATCCTGAACGAACTGGGGGAAGAGTTTATTTACAGGGAAACAGGCCTGGTACATAATCCAGCCTGGTCTCTTTCAAAAATACTCTGGATAAAAGAGAAACAGCCCCAGATTTACGATGCCTCATACAAGCTTCTACAGGCCGTGGATTACCTGCAGTCCAGGCTGTCGGGGAAAGCATGTACAGATGTAAGTATGGCATCACGGACCTGTATGCTCAATGTGGTACAAAGAAGCTGGTCCGCAGAGATTCTAAGCCGCTTTGGAATTGCGAGGAATAAATTACCAGATCTGCTCGAACCAGGAGAGTTTATTGGAGAGATCTCCTCTCTTGCTGCAGGACAATTTGGGCTTCCCGGGAGGGTGAAAATTCTGGCTGGAGCAGGTGATCAACAGGCTGCAGCTATTGGCGCAGGTGCATTTAATGAGGGAATCGTAAGCATCGGAATTGGAACTTCTTCAGCCCTGTCCATTACCATAGAGAAACCAGTCCATATCAAAGAAGGCTGCATTATACTCAACTGTGCTGCAGTTCCTGGCAAATGGGAGTATGAGCCTCCCATCTGGAATACCGGCAGTTTGATTAAATGGTACCATGAGCAGCTGGATGAATCGTCCAGCTCGTACGAAGAATTGCTGAAAGAAGCCCATAAAATAGCTCCGGGATCCGATGGTTTGCTTGCCATTCCCTACTTCAGTGGTGCAGGCTCTCCCCGCTGGGAAACAAGCCTTTCAGGTGGATTCTATGGCCTGTCCCTGACCCATGGGCGTGTCCATTTCCTACGCGCTCTCATGGAAGCCATCGCCTTTGAAATTCGATTTAATATCGAGTTGATTGAAAAAAGCGGGGTGCAGGTTCATCGGGTCATATTAAGCGGTGGTGCATCCCAAAATACGGTCTTATGTGAGATTGTTTCGAATGTGCTACAGAAACCAGTTCAAATATTTTCGGAAAAGGAAGCCTCTACCTGGGGCTTGTACACCCTGATCCGCAGCAAGATAGAAAAGAACCTTACCCTGGAGTCTTTACATAAGACCTTAAACCTGCCATTCCGGAACGTGACACCCGACCCAGGGCTTAAGGATACCTATGACGGGCACTACAGCCGATATCTGGAGTTGGGGAATGCCTTATCACAATTGAAATTTTAAGCGAGAATTATCATGGCAATTATAAAAGACGGGGAACATGCCCGGGAGATACTGGAAACAGTTTCCAGCAATAATCAAAGCTTACCATGCTTCTGCACTGAGAGTGTCTACACCACTGAAGCCATTTTCAAGGGAGCAAAACAGTACATGGATCAGGAGAATATCTCGAAGGCCTTTCCATTGATCATTGCATTTACAGCTTCTTACGATGACAGGAAACAACTGAAAAACTATACTGGTCTCGGTGATTACAGGGAAGGGATCCTTGCGGTGAAATCAGATATCGAAAGGTTATCCAGGGAGGATGGCCCCTATCACAATATGGAGGTGATTGTCCACCTGGACCATGCCCAGCCAGGTCAGGATGACTGGATTCTTGAAGAATATGGGGATTTCATCTCCTCTGTCATGTGGGATTGCAGTCATTACAGCATGGACGATAACATCTCCATGATGAAGGAATTCACCCGGAAGAACAAGTCCAGGTTTATCATTGAAGGGGCAGTGGATGAAATCTACAATTATAAGGCTGCCAACGTCCGTTCGGGGATGGTAGATGAGATTACAGACCCATCCCTTGCAACAAAATACTATGAAGAAACAGCATGTGACCTGATCGTTGCTAACCTGGGGACCGAGCACCGCAGGACTGAAGGTACCGTAAAGTATCACCGGGAAGTTGCCAGGGAGATTACAAATCAGATTGGAAGAAAACTTGTACTTCACGGAACATCCAGTCTGAGCCAGGAGGATCTTTCAGGTCTGCAGGATGACGGGATAGTCAAAGTCAATCTCTGGGGAAAGCTGGAATCGGATCCCGGCAAAAAACTTGCCGGGGTGCTTATCAGGGAGCTTGAGAATCATCTCTCAAAAGAGCAGGTTGACCAGCTTATCACAGAGAAATATCTCCACCCCGAAATGAGCAAGAAGACCTATCGTCCATCCATACAGTTTCTGACAGAAAAGTACCGCAGGGATGAGGTTTACCTCCCTGAAGCCACAAAAATAGTCAGAGAGGTATACAAGACTTTGTATTGATGGCTACCCTTTTTGAGAAAGGACTCCCTAAGAAGGAGATCCTGAAGCAGGTGGGAAACATCCACCAGATCGCCGGTGCCCAATTATTTGAATTTTGCAGCGGGAAAGCAAAAGGTGCAAGCGGCCTTCGTGTAAGAAATGGACTGGGATTGGATTTTACCATCCTGCCGGAAAATGGACTGGATATCTTCGACATATATCACAGGGGAACTCCTCTATCCTGGATCTCCAGCCAGGGAGTCGTCTGCAATCAGCACTTTGATGAAAGAGGGACGGGTTGGCTGAAAAGCTTTGCCGGTGGGATGCTGGTTACCTGCGGATTAAGAAATGTGGGGCCACCTGTACAGGAAAATGGAGAAAACTTCGGCCTGCATGGCAACTATACCTCCCTGCCAGCTGAGAATCTAATGATCAATGAATCTTGGAACGATGATCATTTCCATATTGAAGTAAGCGGGAAGGTAAGTGAATCCAGGGTCTTTGGAGCAAAGCTGGTCAACTATCGTTCGATCAGTGTGAGCAGCAGAAACAATGTCATTTCCATCAAGGACAGGATTGTCAACGAAGGATTCGAACCGGAACCTCTGATGATCCTCTATCATTTTAACTGGGGAAGTCCCCTGTTTGGCCCGGATTCCAAGCTAAATCTCAATCCTGTCAGCACTGAGCTCCGGGACAAGGATGCGGATTCCGATTCTGATTCGAATTCCTGGAACTCCTTCCTTAGCCCACAAGCACAATTTGAGGAGCAAGTGTATTTGCATCATTTGAAACAGAATAGTGAAGGCAGGTCGGGATATGAATTATTCAATTCAAACATAAACATGGGGGTACATGTAGAATGGGATCACGCTGCCCTGCCCTGTTTCACTCAATGGCTTATGTGTGGGGAGGGTGAGTATGTTCTGGGACTGGAACCAGGCAATTGTTTCCCAAACGGCAGAGAAAAGGAAAGGAATAATAAGCGTCTCGAAGTCCTGCCCTCATTCGCAGAAAAGGAGATATCTCTTACAGTAGAAGTGATCTGATATGAAAAAATAAGTGTTCATTGGTTTCAAGGTTCCTGAATTGAATTAATGGATTGATCCAATTCACTCAAACTCCATTCGTCTTTCCATTCAACTTCCACATGCTTATCCCATATTCGGAGGGGCAACCACACATACCTTGAGTCTTCCAGATTTGTCTTGTTCCAGCGGTCTGCCATGAAAATAAAAGCATCCTTCTTACCCTGGACCGGCAACACGTATGTACTCTGGGAAGTGAAAGTCTTATCAGCCTCATTGCCCACGCAGGGATTCCCCATAACTTCCCAGGCTCCAAGCATGGAATCCGCTACCGCCACCTCTGCAGGATTGGAGCTCCATCCTGTGCATCCAGAAGAGACTACAAAATATTTTCCCCGGTATTTAAAAACGGCTGGAGCTTCCCTGAATCTATCCTCAAACTCCCTGATATAGGTCCCGGAAGGTTCCAGATAATCGTCTGATAACAGACTGATATACAGTGTTGCATTAGACTCTGAGCTGTATACATGATAAGCCCTGCCATCCTCATCTTTGAACAGGGTCATATCGCGACTCATTTGTCCGTTGGGACGCATGCTTTTGATATATGTGAATGGACCTGTGGGCGTATCGCTGACGGCAACCCCGGCCATGGAATAGGAATAGTCGACCGAATCGATATGCATCCACATTACAAATTTCCGGCTTTGGTCATTGTAAATAACTTTGGGACGCTCTATGACCCTGCTGGTATGCAGATCATGATCCTGATCATTGAGTTCCGGAGCCAGGGCAACTCCCTCAAACTTCCAATTGTAAAGATCCTTTGAGGAGTAGCAAGAGACCCCTCCCGCGTTGGTGCGATACCCTTCCCACTCCTTGTTTATTTCGGGAAGCCAGGTTTCTCCTGACTTGATCTCGCCATACCAGTAATAAGTGCTATCATGATATAGAATTCCTCCTCCATGAGCATTAATGGGATTACCATCGGTATCCAGCCAGATTTCCCCTGGTATAAAACTGGTACTTGAAATCGTTTCCGTCTGACCGCAGGAGCTTGCGATTAATAGCAGAAGCATTAGATGGCTAAAGATCTTCATTTTACAAATTATGAGTATGGTTTTCTAGTACTCTGAACTCTACCAATTGTCCTAGAAATTTAGAGATTATTATCGACTTCCAGTTGGCCGCGGGGTTCCATTGCCCACTCTACCGTTGAATTTGTGAATTATGGTCGATTGACGGAGGTAGACCATTGGATACACAGTAGATCACACTTTCGATTTCATCGCTCAGGTTCACGTTGTTCAACACGGTGTCATCGGGGACCTTGAGGATGACCGGGGCAAAATTAATAATTCCTTTAATGCCGCATTTCACAAGCTGATCGCAGACCAACTGAGCTGCAATGTCTGGTACTGCAATAATTGCCGTCCTCACCGAAAATCTGTTGATGATCTCCTCCATGCGGTCCACGTTATAAACCGGGACTTCCGAACGAGTGCGCTGTTTGGAAGGATCAATATCAAACGTTGCCACAATGTTGATCTGTCGCTGGATAAACCCTCGATAATTTGCCAGTGAGGATCCAATATTACCCCTGCCCACTAAAATAATGTTCTGATGCCCGTTCTGGTAAAAGATCTTTTCCAATTCGGTGATCAGTTCATCCACTAGGTACCCCCCCCTTTGATAGCCTTTGATCCTGTACTCGGAAAAATCTTTCCTTACCTGTTCTGCTGTGATGCCAGTCTCTTTCCCCAGGGTGTATGAATATACTCTTTTGACACCCATGGTCTGCAGCCGGATCAGGCTTCCCCTGTATAAAAGGATTCTTCTCAAGCTTTTTTTCAACGGACATTTTGTGTTTTTTTTCACATTATAATTTTTTTACGAAGACTCCCAGTCAATGATCTGAATACAAATATAGACTCCAGTCATATCTTATATATCAGAAACACAATGTTTTAAAATATAGACGGTATGTTCTGCAACACAAGACGCAGGTTTAACACTTGACTTATATTGGGTCCTGATGTACTTTTGATGTTATATTTTTCACATAAAATGGACACAATCTCCCTTGAGAAACAGGAGTGGAATGGAAAATTATCACAGCTCTTAGCAACTTTTGACGTTTATGCCCCAGTAGAAAACGATTTCAGCTGCGATTATACTCTGCTGGATGCCGAGCTGGTCCCTGAAGTCGTTTACAACAGGCCCAAACCGGTTACCCCACTGAAACAATTCTTCCTGCCTGTCAAGGAGAATGTTACATTAAGTGCCCCGGCTTCCAGGCCGGTGGTAATCATCGGGCCTCCCAATTGTGATATAATGGCCCTATCGTTCCTCGACGAAATATACCTGGACCTGGAATACACCGACCCGGCCTATGCGGAAAGGCGCAATAAGATCACGCTGGTTTCCATGGATTGCCTCAGTATCCAGGAGCATTGTCATTGTACAAGCTATGGGATCCAGCCAGTTGGGGACAATCATTCTGATCTTTCGATAGCCCTCATAGGCGACACGGTTATCCTGACCGTTTTTGGGCCCAAAGGGCAATCTTTCATCGAATCGATGGGTATCCTGGTTCCCCTGGAACCGGATCCCTCTCATTTGCTCTCTCTGGAGACCAGCCGTGGGGAGGTGCTTGAACAGTTAAATACTCAGAATCATGGGCTGCCCGATTACCTGGAGACAGGCAAACTTGTTTCCGAGACAGAAAAAGAAATATGGAGGAACTATTCCTCCACCTGTGTTTCATGCGGGGCCTGCAGTGCCATCTGTCCCACTTGTTCCTGCTTCCTCTTGATCGACCGGCCTGGATTTGAAAAGATTAGGCAGCTGGATACCTGCCAGCATCACGGTTTTGAGCGGGTGGCAGGAGGTGAGGATGCGCTAAATGCCCTGTCTGATCGATTCATGAACAGGTACATGTGCAAATATGTCTGGAAGCCTCAAAAATATAAGTTGAAGGCCTGCACCGGTTGTGGAAGGTGTATAGATTGGCGGGATCAATAAGAATGAACTATTCATGGAGTTGTCAAATTAAACAGCCATGGGAACAAATGGAAATCTATACAAACCCCTGAAATCCGAATTGATCAAGATCATTGATGAATCGCCACTCATTAAAACTTTCGTCCTGGTGCCGGAGGAGGAATTTTCATTTAGAACCGGGCAGTTTATTGAAGTGACCATCGATGGCCTGGGAGAGGCCCCATTTACCCCATCCTCTTCACCCCTGGAAAAAAGTCAGCTGGAAATCACAGTCATGAAAACAGGGTATGTGACAGAGAATATGCACGCTATGAAGCCGGGAGATAAAATGGGGATCAGAGGTCCCTTTGGCCGGGGATACCCCATGGAGAAATTTTTTGACAAAGAAATACTGATCCTGGGAGGGGGCTGTGGATTTGCCCCGATCCGCTCTTTGCTCTATAGCCTGATTGCCATCTCTGATAAACTCAGGAAAGTGACCCTCTGCTATGGGTCAAAAACTCCTGAAGATTGCATATATAAACCTTATATCGAGGAATTAAGGGAAACACCGAAATTCGAAGTATTGCGGAGTGTGGACCAGGCCAATGAGGATTGGACCGAAAGCGTGGGGGTGGTCACCGTACTGCTGGATGATGTAAACCTGGATATCGGGAACTCGGTAGCAGTAGTCTGCGGACCTCCGGTGATGATGAAGTTCGGCACCTTAAAATTACTGGAGATGGGTTACCCCGAGACTGATATCTATCTCTCCATGGAAAAAAACATGTCCTGCGGACTTGGAAAATGTGGGCATTGTATGATGGGCAAGTATCTGTGCAAAGACGGTCCGGTTTTTACCTATGACGAAATCAAAGATCAACCTCATATCTGGAACTAACATGGCGCAAAAGATCCTAATCGATCTGGAGAAATTCAGAAACCACGAGGGAAAGAGTTGTGATGTATCTCCCCCGGAAGGGCTATGGAGTCCTTCGGTGGACAGCACTGGATTAAAGAGCATTCGTGAGCTGGCTGTTTTCCAATTTACCTGCAGAAAGTGCTCCGATGCACCCTGCATTGGGGTCTGTCCTGCCGATGCGCTGGATAAAGATGAACAGGGCATCATTTCCCGTTCCACCAACCTCTGTATTTCCTGCAAATCTTGCGTGGTCATTTGTCCCTTTGGCACCCTGATGACTGATTTCTTTGAATATCACCGCAACAAGGAAAACTACTATGATCTGTCGGATGAGAAAGAACTGGATCTCTGGATCAGCAGTTCTCCCGAGGGGGCAGTCACCCGGGTGGACATGGAAGAGGATCCGGAACAGCATATCTATCAGCTGAATAAACATATCCTGGTGCGGGAGCGCATGTGGAAAACAGATTAAATGTAAACACACTCCTATGGGAACAACCCTTTTCTATTTCCTAGTATACCCAGGTTTCCTGTTTGTGGCTGTGATTGGAGCACTGCTCTCCTGGTTCGACCGGAAGATCACAGCCAGGGTGCAGTTTCGCAAAGGGCCTCCCCTCTTGCAACCCTTTTACGATTTTTTCAAACTCCTGCTTGTGAAGGAAACCATCCTGCCTGCAAGGGGAGCTAAAGGCTTGTTCCTAGCCTCCCCAGTCTTTGCTGTATTTGGCGCCACCATGGCAGGGGTGTTTATCCTTTTGCCCCTGCTAAACATCAGCACAGGATTTGAGGGCGATCTGATTGTCATATTCTATCTGCTCACCATTCCATCGCTTACTTATGTGATCGGGGCCCTCTCGTCGGGCAATCCCCTGGCTGCAGTGGGCGGATCCCGGGAGATGAAACTAATTCTGAGCTACGAGCTTACTTTCCTCCTGGTATTGGCAGGAATCATCATTAAAGCCGACCAGAGCATCAATCTCTACGAGATCATCCAGGTACAGCAACACAGCACCCCTTTCATCGGAAGCATTTCGGGGGTCTTGCTCTTTGTGGTGGCCATTTTCTGCCTGCAGGCAAAACTGGCATTGGTACCCTTCGATATGCCCGAAGCTGAAACAGAGATTTCCGACGGCATATTTATAGAATACTCCGGGACTCCCTATGCCATGATCAAACTTTCAAAATACATCATGCTCTTCATCCTCCCGGCATTTGTCATGGCCCTTCTGATGAATGGAACCAGGCTGGAAGGAATTGGCATCCTCTGGGCAGTACTCAAACTTGTAGCCGTGGTGCTGCTCCTGACCCTCATACGAAACACCAATCCAAGGATAAAGATCAAGCAGGCCATTCGCTTCTTCTTTGTCTGGATGAATCTGTTGGCTGTTATTGCTATTGTGTTGGCAATCTTTGGTTTATAAATTTACAGACTGTGGGATTTAAAAGTTATTGTTTTAAGAAATCATTGTGGTTGTTTCATTTTGGAGGAGCATCCTGCAACAACTGTGATATTGAGATCCTGGACTGCCTGACACCCAGGTATGATGTGGAGCGCTTTGGCATGCTGCTGGTGGGCAGCATAAGGCATGCAGACGTTCTGCTGGTCAATGGGTCCATCAACAAGAAAGACAAACCCCGTCTACTGGAAATATATGAACAGGCCCCCAAGCCGGTACTTGTGGTTGCCATTGGCGCCTGTGGTTGTACCGGAGGAATTTTTGCCGAGGGAGACACCTTTGCCGGTCCGGTAGACAAAATCATTCCGGTGGATGCCTACATTCCTGGTTGTCCACCCAAACCAGAAGCCATCCTTGCCGGAGTTGTCAAACTAATTGGAAAAAACTAGCAGATCATGGTCCTTGAAGAACTGAAGAAGAAATTTTCAAAAGAGATCCTCGGCTCAGAGACCAGGAATGAGCGGCGGGTCACTCTCTTCATCAATCCTGCTGCACTGGTGCCCATGTCCGAACACCTTTTCAAAGAACTTGACTTCCGGTTCATCATCGCTTCGGCTCTCCATACCAGGAAGGGCTTTGAGATCTACTACCATTTCAGTTTTGACAGCACAGGGCTGATCCTGAACCTGCACGTAACACTGGACCAGGTCAAGCCGGAGATCGAATCTCTCTCAAACATGTTTGAAGCCACCAACTGGATTGAAAGAGAGATGCACGAACTATTTGGGATAAACTTTTTGAATCATCCCAATCTCGAACAGTTGCTTTCAGAAGGAAACTGGGCGCTTGGCGAGTATCCCTACCGGAAGACATTCAAATCAAACGGGGAGGCGCAAACATGAGTAAACAGACATTGATACCGATTGGGCCTTACCACCCTTTGCAGGAAGAACCAGAACTGTTCAAGCTTTACTGCGACGGCGAAATTGTCAAAGATGTAAAGTGGGAGACGGGGTATAACCACCGCGGCATCGAGAAGCTGGCCGAACAGAAGAGTTACGACGAGGTCTTTTTTCTGGTGGAAAGGATATGCGGAATCTGCTCCACTTCTCACCCCTTTGCTTTTGCCAACAGCATAGAGGAGATTGTAGGAGTAGAAATTCCTGATCGTGCAAAATACATCCGGTCCATCATTGGCGAACTGGAACGCCTCCACAGTCACCTTCTCTGGGTAGGGCTTGCGGGACATTTCCTGGGATACAATACCGTATTTATGTGGGCCTGGAAATACCGTGAACCCGTCCTTGACCTTTTTGAAATGATCACTGGCAACCGGAACAGTTATGCCATGTTTAAGGTAGGAGGAGTGAGAAGGGACATCGAAAACCAAAAGATTCCAGCCATCCGGGAAGTGTTGGCCCTGGTGAAGAAAAAAACAGATCTGCTTGTGGGGGCAGTTATGGACGATCCCGTAATCCATGCCCGGACCAAGGGGGTTGGGATCCTGACAAAACAGGATATTCTTGATTTCGCTGCAGTAGGCCCCACCGCCAGAGCGTCAGGAATTGATGTAGACGTGAGGCGCGACGACCCCTATGCGGCCTATCCACTTGTGAACTGGAAAGTCATCACCGCTGAAGCCGGAGATGTATTTGCCAAGGCCCAGGTACGTTTGCTGGAGATGTATGAATCCATCTCCATCATAGAACAGTGCCTTGACGGCTTGAAAAAAGAGAAAGAGGGAGAGGTGGATGTGAAAATTAAACACATTCCTGAAGGGTACGGCACCGGCCATGCCGAAGCCCCAAGGGGAGAGGTTTTCCATTTTGTGGTATCGGATGGTTCCAACTCCCCGGCCCGTCACAAAATCAGGGCCCCAAGCTATACCAACATCGCCACTTTTAAGAAATCCTGTATAGGACAGACCATTTCAGATGCTACCATCACCCTGGCTGCCGTTGATCCATGCTACTGTTGCACCGAAAGGCTAGCTGTGGCATTGGACAGGGCAACGGGCAAAAGGATCATGAATGCAAAGGAGATCATCTCTCACTCCGCTGAGTTAACAAACAAGTTGCTTCAAGATGAATAAACCATGATCATGAACCAGGCCATACAAATCATCGCAGTTCCCGTTCTGATTGGGATCCTGCTGTTCCTGCTGCCATCGGCATTCAGGTTGATCAAAGCCATCATCACCGTGAGTGTTATCCTCTTTACTGGATATGTGGCCATATCATTGTTCGGTGGTGCTGACCTGGTATTCTCCCCTGATTACTGGCCAGATGCCGAAAAATACTGCTCTTTCTCTTTGGATGGGCTAAGCAAACTCATCCTGCTTTTCATGAGTTTGCTCTCCCTGCTGATAGCTGTCTACTCCATGGGTTACAAGGCAACAAGGACCATGCGTAACTACTATGCCTGGTTTTTGATAACCCTGGGATTTTCCTACGGGGCCATATTGGCCAACAACCTGCTTCTCTTCTTGATTTGCTGGGGAATCCTGGGAATTTCACTCTACATGCTTGTACATAGAAAAGATGAAAGAAGCAGTGCGGCGGCGAAGAAGACCCTGGTTCTGATTGGAGCCTCCGATGGGATCATGATGCTTGGGATTGCCATAATCTGGAGGGTCACCGGGACCCTCAACATGGATGAGATAGCCCTTCCCACAAGCGACCTGGTGCGAAGCGTAGCCTGTCTTTCCCTGCTTATCGGGAGTTTTACCAAAGCCGGAGCCTTCCCTTTTCACACCTGGGTTCCCGATTATTCTGAAACAGCTCCAGCCACTTCCTCGGCCTTCCTCCCAGCCTCTCTTGACAAGCTTCTGGGCATATACTTTCTAGCCAGGATCACCACCCAATTATTTGTGATGAGCGATTGGATAAGGTTCGCATTGCTTAGCATTGGTGTGGTGACCATCATCACTGCGGTAATGATGGCACTGGTACAACACAACTACAAACGCCTGCTAGGTTTTCATGCTGTCTCTCAGGTGGGGTATATGATCCTTGGCTTCGGACTGGGATCGGTGATTGGAATTGCTGCAGGCCTGTTTCATATGATTAACAACGCCATCTATAAAGGGGGCCTTTTCCTGGCGGCCGGAGCGGTGGAGCAACAAACCGGGAAGGAGGACATTGAAGATCTTGGGGGACTATCCAGAGCCATGCCCCTTACCTTCTTTGCCACCCTGATATTTGCCCTCTCCATATCGGGAATTCCTCCCTTCAATGGATTTGCATCCAAGTGGATGATTTATCAGGGAATCATCGACTTCGGGCATGGCACTGGTCTTTCTAACCAGCTCTGGATAGTTTGGCTCGGGCTGGCAGTACTGGGCTCCGCCCTCACCCTGGCCAGCTTTATCAAGTTTACCGGTGGCATCTTCCTGGGGCGCCAGCAAAAAGCAGATTCCAAAATCAAAGAGGTCACTCCGGTGATGTGGGTTCCCATGCTGATCCTCTCCCTGGCCTGCATAGGATTTGGTGTTTTTTCGACCAGCTGGGTGGTTCCAAACTTGTTTATGCCGGTGGTAGGGACCTTTGAATTTACGGGAATGTGGGCATCCTCCACCGTGAGTGTCCTGGTGCTGGTATCCATTGTCCTGGGCTTGCTTATTTACCTCCTGGGAAACATTAAGAATTTCCGAACCTCCGATAGTTTTGTGGGAGGCGAAAAAATCCAGGACGAAACTTCTTTTTCAACCCTGGAATTCTATAAAAGCCTGCAGGAATTTAAATGGCTGGATCGCATGTACCAAAGGGCCAAAGACGGAGCATTTGATCTGTATGATCTCTCCCGGCAGTTTATCACCAGGCTTGGCGGTCTCTTCAGCAGGCTCCACACCGGGGTGCTGCACGATTATGTGCTTTGGGTTTTTGCTGGTGTTGTGATCCTATTACTCTTACTAATCACTTAATCTGAATAAAACATGGAACTAGGCATTTCCATCATACTGGGATTTATGATCGTCGGAGCGATCTATGCTCTGCATGCAAAAGATCTTCTGTCGGCGGTGATCGCCATGGGCATTGTAGGCTACGGACTTGTTATTTGCTTCCTTCTACTGAAAGCTCCCGATCTGGCCATCGTTCAAATTGTGGTAGAAACCATTACTCTGGTTATCATGGTGGCTGTGGTGCTGGATAGTACTCG
>RCNC010000253.1_pt1 | contig 32030 bp, 28 predicted proteins | sample 2041301 | NCBI WGS metagenome assembly RCNC01 (sample SAMN09708231, study PRJNA481090) | Marine sediment metagenome, whole genome shotgun sequencing project. | biome: marine sediment; feature: ocean; material: sediment; isolation source: Sewage treatment plant 13A marine sediment (STP13A) ... | reverse complement strand
TGCGGCTGAGAACACCATAAATGTAAACGCGACGATAAAGGCGTACTGCGAAGCCTGCAGAGAACGACCATGATAGTAGGGCGCGATGACCTGTGCGGAAATCCCGGTGGCGCCCTGCGTTGTTCCAGCGATGAGGCCTATGACATAGGCGAGTTTGCCGCGTCCGTGAAACAGCGCCTGGCCTTTCTTTCCTGAGAAATATTGCACCAGATACACAGCAAGCCAGATCGCAAGCAGGATCTTGAGGCCGCGATTGGGAATGATATGCAGTAGCCCGGTACCGAGCAGGCCGCCGATGAAGCCGGCGATCAGGAATCGATAGTGCTGCCGAATTTGCTGGTGATGCTTGCGACGGCTGTAGACGACCCACAGGTTTGCGCCGATGCCGGGGATGATCATCAGAATCACCGCATTTTCGACTGACGTGACCATGGATATCGCAGGCACAGCAAATAACGGCAGCCCTAGTCCTGTCATGCCTTTAAACAACGCACCCAATGAAATCGCCGCCAGGATAGCGAGCAGCAGCGCCGCATTGTCTGGAATCATTTCCATCGTCGTCCTATAATCAAGCTCGATTATGCAATCGATTGCATAACCCTACTACAACGCGTCCAGACAGCAAGCGGAGACTAATAACACGTCATGGCAAAGATTAACTCAGGTCAAACAATCGGCTGGATAGGTGCGGGTCGAATGGGCTATGCGATGGCGAAGAGGTTGCTTGACGCAGGCTGCGACGTTGCTATTTACAACCGTACTCGCGCGAAGGCTGAGCCGCTGCAGGAATTCGGCGCAACGATCGTCGATAGTCCTGCAGAGCTGGGCTCACGGGACATTATTTTCACGATGGTCTCAGGGCCGGCTGACCTGAAAGAGGTTATCGCCGGCGAGCATGGCGTGCTTAGCGGTGCGCAGACGCCGAGCATGTTTGTCGACTGTTCCAGCGTCTCGGAAGAGGGTTCAAATGAAGTTCGTAATATCGTGGCAGAACGTGGTGCGACGATGGTTTCGGCGCCGGTTAGTGGTAATGCGAAGGTGGTAACGGCGGGTCGCTTGACGCTCGTTGCATCTGGGCCCAAAGCGGCTTTTGACGTTGCCGAGCCTTTCCTTGAAGCATTGGGCGAGGGCGTCACCTACGTCGGCGAAGGCGAACTCGCGAGAATGGTCAAAATTTGCCACAACGTGCTGTTGGGTGTTGTTACGCAGTGTTTGGCAGAAATTACGGTATTGGCCGAGAAAGGCGGCGTGCCGCGGCACGCACTACTCGACTTCATCAACCACAGCGTCATGGGATCCGTGTTTACGGCTTACAAGTCACCGGCTTTTGTGAATCTTGACTGGACGCCGACGTTCACGCCGATGCTGCTGCGTAAGGATATGGACCTGGGTCTGTCCGCCGCAGAAAAACTTGGCGTGCCGATGGGAGTTGCTCAGGCGACCAGAGATCTGGTGCAACGCAGTATTGATGCAGGGCACACAGATTGTGATTTCGGAATCTTGCTGGAAGAACAAGCCAAGGCATCGGGATTGAAGCTGGAATCCGAGAACGAGAAAGTTGACGACGGTCTTCACTAAATAAAAAAACAGGAGTCTGCAATGAAACGTAGAGAATTTATAAAGCAATCGGCATCGGTCGCCGGGCTTTCTTTTGTTGGATGTGGACTAGGCGCGATTTCGGGCTGCTCTTCTGCTGCGCACGCCAGCGAGCGCCGGCAAGTCATTGTCGGCGGCAAGAAGATGCTAACAGTCGATATGCATGCCCATAGTTATGTGCACGACGTGTGGCCGTTGATCAAAGACCATGATGAGCTTGGTTATCTCATGTCGGTGGTTAACACGCCGCCATTGAAGAACAAACTCGATATCAACAATGTGGATTTCCGTCTGCAACAAATGGATGAGCAGGGTATTGATGTGCAGGCAGTCAGTTTGCACGTTGGCCAGTATCATCACTGGGCCGATCGTGACCTTGCGACTGAAATAGTCAACATTCAGAACAACAAGATTGCCGAGTTGTGTGCAGCGCATCCGGAGCGTTTCGTCGGTCTGGGTGCGGTTGCATTGCAGCACCCGGACCTGGCCGCCGAGCAAATGCGGCATGCAGTCAAGCAACTCGACATGCGTGGCTTCATGATCACAGGCTCGGTTAATGACGAGGAATTGTCTGACCCTAAATTTCATCCGTTCTGGGCTGCTGCGGAAGAACTGGGTACCGTCATTTTCATTCATCCACGCAACTTCACCGCGGGTCAATCGCGACTGCAAGGTAATGGCGAACTGAGTAACGTCATCGGTAACCCTCTGGAAACAACAGTTGCGCTGTCACATCTGATATTTGAGGGCACGCTGGATAAATACCCGGGCGTTAAGATTTGCGCAGCACACGGCGGTGGTTATTTACCGTCGTATATCGGCCGCTCTGATCATTGTGTTGAAAACTGGCCTGGCGTTTGCAAACCGGGATCGAAACTTCCCAGCGAATACCTGAAGCAACTGTATTTCGATACGCTGGTTTATTCGAGAGAAAATCTCAGGCATCTAATCGCCACCGTCGGCACAGATCGCCTGGTGATCGGCACCGACTTTCCTTTCAACATGAGTGAGAAAGACGCTGTCGGTCACTTGCTATCGGTCGCTGATGTGAGCGAAGCGCAGCAACAGGCGATTCTGGGCGGAACGGCGGCGAAGCTACTTGGCATTTCGTGAGGTAACGCATGGCAATCGAATTTAAGCTAAATGGTAAGCAGATCAGCGTCGATGTTGATGCGCACACACCGTTACTCGAAGTGTTGCGTAACGATATCGAACTCAACGGCGCGAAGTTTGGTTGCGGTTTAGCGCAATGCGGTGCTTGTGCGGTATTGCTCGATGGAGAATCGATACGATCCTGCGTGCTGCCAATTAGTGCGGTTGCGGGTAAGTCGGTAACGACTCTCGAAGGCCTGGGTACAGAGGAAAACCCGCACCCACTGCAAACCGCATTTATCGATGAGCAGGCGCTGCAATGTGGTTATTGTGCCAGCGGCATTATCGTCACTGCTGCGGCATTGTTGAGTAAGAACGCGGCACCGACTGATCAGGAAATTCGGCAGTCTCTGAGAGGGCACTTGTGTCGATGCGGGGCGCAGCCTCGAATGATAAAGGCAGTAGCCAGAGCTGCTGCAACGAACGCCGGGGACAAGTCATGAAAAGTACACGTCGCGAGTTCCTGCGGTCTACTGGCGCGTTGACAATATGTTTCGCACTACCTGCACAAGCCATAGCGGCTAGCGGCAGCAACGCAGGTGGAATCGTGGCAGGCAATCGCTTGCAGGTACGGGCGGACGGTTCCGTGCATTTGATGATGGGTAAAGTCGAACTGGGCCAGGGTATTAGTACCGCGTTGGCGCAAATGGCAGCTGAAGAGCTGGACCTTGCATTCGAGCGTGTGCAAATAGTGGCGGTCGATACCGATTATTCGCCAGATGAGTCGTACACGTTCAGCAGTATCTCTATTCAACAGAGCGGGCCCCCAACGCGCAAGGCTGCCGCGGCTGCCCGACAAGAACTGCTGCGACTTGCGGCCAACGAGTTGGGAGCACCGATTAAGAACTTGGCAGTGTCCGACGGCAGTATTCTCATCGATGGTGCCGATGCGGGAGTAGATTATTGGTCATTGATCGGCGACGCGAAGATTGAGTTCGAGCCGAGCGACGATCAGCCACTCAAAGCGGTCGAAGATTTTTCGATCATAGGGAAATCAACACATCGGATTGATATTCCCGGCAAAGTTTTTGGAGCTGCCAGCTTCATACAGGATGTGCGACTGCCAGATATGGTGCACGCACGAATCGTGCGACCGACGGCCGAGCGCGCGGTGATCGCAGGCTTCGACGCGGCAGTTGCAGAGTCGATGCCTGGAGTACTCAAGGTTATGCGTGACGGTAATTTTGTCGGCGTGATCGCAGCGCGTGAAAGTCAGGCCAGAGCGGCGGCAGCGGAACTGCACAGGACAATAGAATGGGAGCTCGCGTCGGATATGCCTGGCGAGCCGGACGTTTACAGTTGGCTGAAGAAAGCGAATGTGCAGCCGGAAACCATTCTGGATAAATCAACGCCAACCGTAGCTGCGGTCGACACGGAGACTGTCTCGTCCGTCTACCAACGTCCGTATCAGGCGCACGCCTCGATATCTCCCTCGGCGGCGATAGCGAATTACGACGGCGACCAGTTGACCGTTTATAGTCATTCTCAGGGCATGTACCCGCTGCAAGCTGCTGTCGCGCACGTGCTGGGACTGGATCCTGAGAAAGTGCGCTGCGTTCATTTTGAGGCGTCGGGTTGTTACGGGCACAACGGCGGTGACGATGCTTCGCTCGATGCCGCGGCGTTGGCGATGCACTACCCGGGCAAGCCAGTTCGCTTGCAGTGGGAGCGTGCCGATGAAATGACCTGGGAGCCGTACGGTTCCGCGATGCACATCGAAGTCAGTGCTGACGTTCTCGACAACGGCGACGTACACGCCTGGAATTTCGATCTGTGGAGCTGTCCGCACTCGAGCAGGCCGCGTGGGCCGGAAACGGCAGGCAGCATGATCTACGCGCAACATAAAGAAGAGCCGCTGGATATGCCGCCGATTCAATCGATAGCGCAACCTAATGGTGGTGCAGATAGAAATGGTTTGCCGCTGTACGCGTTTCCGAATGTGCAGGTAAATAAGAATCTGGTTGCAGACGTGCCGATTCGTGTATCCGCGTTGCGCGGACTGGGCGCTTACGCAAACGTGTTTGCGATTGAGTCATTCATGGATGAACTGGCATTGCGAGCCGGACGCGATGCATTCGAATATCGGCTTAAGCACCTGCAGGACGAGCGGGCGATAAACCTGCTGCATCGCTTGCGCGACGCAAGTGACTGGTCGAACCGCCCGGCGGCAGGCGGTGGGGAAGGCTGGGGACTGGGCTTTGCCCGTTTCAAGAATCGTTCCAGCTACGTGGGCGTGGTAATGCAGGTTTCTGTCGATGCGGCTGGGGCAATAACCCTCAACAAGGCGATTGCCGTCTGTGATGCTGGATTGATCGTCAATCCGGATGGAACGAAGGCGCAGCTGGAGGGCAGCATCGTCCAGTCTTCTAGCTGGACGCTAAAGGAACAGGTGCACTTCAGCCGCGAGAATAAACAGAGTGTTGATTGGGCGAGCTACCCGATTCTACGCTTCGATGAGGTGCCCGAAATCGAGGTAGAGCTCATGGCACGGGACGATATGCCCGCTCTTGGTGTCGGCGAATCCGCACAAGGACCAACTGCGGCCGCCATTGCGAACGCGGTGTTTCACGCGTCGGGGCGTCGATTGCACCGATTACCCCTGAGTTAAATACAACCAAATCCAGGTTTCGTGCATCTAAGGTTTTGAACTTTAAACGATTACACCTATCTATTCTGGTGTAACCTTGCCACTTCGGAATAAGCGAAACCGCCGTATGTCCTTGATCGTTGAATTGAAACGACGCAATGTTTTCCGTGTTGCGGCGGCCTATCTGGTCGTGGGCTGGTTATTGACCGAGGTTTTGACGACTATTTTGCCCACTCTGGGCGCTCCGGACTGGACCTCAAGGGCCGTAATTCTCATATTCGCCTTCGGCTTCATACCCGCGGTGGTGTTGTCCTGGGTTTATGAAGTAACGCCGGATGGGATCAAGCGTGAAACCGAAGTCGTTCGCGATGAATCGATTACCGGCAATACCGCCAAAAAACTCGACTACGTCACGATCGCTGCCGTTATCGGCATTATTGTTTTTGTAGCGGCATTTAGTGCCAGGCAAGCCGAAGATGCGGCCGATCCAGGTGAGAGAGTTTTGATCGAGCGAGGGCAAATCAGTGATGCGTCCGTCGCCGTCCTGCCCTTCGTCAACATGTCGAACGACGAAGACAATGAGTATTTTTCGGATGGCCTGACCGAAACCTTGCTGCACATGCTGGCACAGGTTCCGGACTTGAAGGTTGCTGCTCGCACGTCAAGTTTCTCGTTTAAGGATCAAAACAAGACTATTCAGGAAATCGCAGAGTCGCTGCAGGTAGCACATGTGTTGGAAGGCAGCGTACAACGCGCCGGTGATCGCGTACGCATTACCGCGCAGTTGATTCGTGCTGCTGATGGCTTTCATGTGTGGTCCGAGAATTACGATAGAACGCTGGATGATATTTTTGGGATCCAGGATGAAATTGCGGAGAAAGTCGGCGGCGCATTAACGGCCTCCTTGCTCGGAACGCCTAGCAATATGACGATTGACGGGATAAGCACGACCAGTCCGGATGCTTTCGATCTTTATCTGCTAGCGCTCAACGAGCGTTCGACCTATTCCTATGGCGGTCTTTCTGCAGCGGAAGACTTGTTAAAAGGCGCGTTGACTATCGATTCGGAATTTCTCGATGCCAAGACCGCGCTCGCCAATAATTACTTGCAGCAAATTGAAACAGGCTTGATGGACAGTAGTGAAGCGTATCCGCTAATCACGGCAATTACGGACCAGGTATTGGCGGTAAAACCTGATGACGTAGGTGCCAATGCGATCCAGGTCTACACACGGGCGCAAATTGCCGGACAAGAGGGCGACGGCGAGGCAGGTCTCGAGGCAGTCGAGCAATTGAAATCACTCATTGACCAGGATCCAAAGTTGTTGGATCCGCGAATCTTTTTAATTCGCTTGTCACGCAATACACAACAAATCGAAGATGCGCTCGCCTACATGCTGCAGGCGGCAGCAAACGATCCATTTAATCCGCGAATTCATTACGAGTTGGGCAATTTGTATTCTGGCCTGCAGCAATGGTCTGACGCGGGAGCAGCGATCAAGAGATCTCTGGAGCTCGAGCCCGCGCAACCGAATGCGTGGGTGAACTTGGCCAGAGTCAGCCAGCAAGAAGGCGACGGTCTGGAGTATTTGCAGCTTTTCCTCAGGGCGGTTGAAGTTGATCCGGTCGATCACGAATTGCCGGCAATGATTGCGGGTTTTCTTTACCGGCTTGAACTCGTCGAGGAGGGTGACGATTTTCGTAAGCGAGTATTGGCGATCGCACCCACCAGCGAAGTTGCGTATCGAATCGAGCTTCAGCGTGCGATGGCGGTCGGCGATCTGGACGCAAGCGTCGCAAGCGCCCGTCGCGCTATCGAGGCTGATGTATCTGATCGCCGCTTCGGTTTTGGTGGTGCAGCGCGACATCTTCTTCGGGTGGCTGCGGCCAGAGGCACTGTAGAGGAAGAATCTGCATACCTTGAGGAACAAGCGCCCGGCATTCTGGATATCACTGCCGATTCTGTACCCTCTAAGTATCGCCGCGTGCAACTCAATGCCTTCGATGCCTGGTATACGACCATGAGCGCGGATGAAATTGATGAGCGGCTCAATTACATGAAGGACATCGCAGAATCCTACGGTATTGATTTGGCGGAAAATCAGGCAGTGCGTTTCGGGGTTCTTGCTTTGCAAGGACAGTCGGAAGAGGCTGCCGACATCGCTTTGGAGCACATCTTTAACGAATCCGTCTTGTTGAATCTGGGTTGGGAAGAAACCTTTAAGCAGGCGCAATACGCTGGGGTTGTAGAGGACCCGCGGGTTCAGGTGGCCATGAAAAAATGGCAGGATGAGGAAGATACATTACGCGAGCAAATCCGGGTTTGGCTGGCTGATTTGCAGGCCGCAAGTTAAAAAAAAGCCCTGTATCGAAATACAGGGCTGAGGCTGCAGAAAGCCTTGCGGTCATCCTACATCGGGGGGTCGAGAAGAAAGACTCCAATCTTGTAAGCCGTAATTGTATTTGTAGCTACATCGAAGTCGCCGCGCGCATACATCGAGCGCGCAGTCGTGGAGCCATTCAAACTACTGGTCAGATCGGCGATGAAGTCGTCAAAGTCGGAATACTGTCGCAGGCTGTCTGCCGTCTTAATCGAGAACAACATCCGATCTGTTGCGTGCGGCAGAATGGTCGTATTCGTGCCGAGCGACAGCAGGTCAACGAGTACCGGACCTTGTTTTACGTGGTGACGAATGCCGAGGTCGCCATTGTCCAGTGCAAGTACGATGCCGTCAGGGCCTACACTGGCAAAAGGCGCGATCGTCCCTTCACCACCCCAGGCTATGCCAAGCGAGCTACGAACATCGGTGAAGTCGATTACCGTGCGACCATCGAAGTCCGGCGGCGCCGTACCGAATGCCGTAGGGAAGCCGTAAGCAACGATTGGCCGACCAGAGGCAAAATCGGCCAGCGTGAGGTTACCGGTAGCGATTTCGTAGTTATCGGGATCTGCATCCAGGCCCTCTGATCCGCCAGTGCCCGTAAAATCGAATACTTGTGAGCGTCGACGATCAATCGCATGCAGCGTGATATCTGTCTGACCCGGCACTATCGTGTTTACGATGCCAGCAAGGTGCGTGACATGCATACGCACTGCGCCCTCGGTTGCGTCGAATAACACCTGTGGCGCCTGCGCGTCTGTAGTTGGCGTGGTCTGATTACCGCGAATCGAAACACGTTGACCGATGGAAAGGGCATCGATGCTGAGGTCAGAATCGCGGTGCCCGTCCTTGAATACTTTCGTGTTCGAGCCGACCTCTACGACGACGTCGTCATGAAAATGTGTACGTCGATCTGTAGCGGTATCCCTGGGGATTATGGTCGCTCCACGTACGGTCATAAAGTTGCCGTTACGCTTGATAATATTTCCAACGACAGCGTCCAGGTCGCTGCCCGGCACACTGGATCCTGCGAGCACTCGATCGGCAACAAAGCTTCGCTCGGCGACTGTCAATGTACCTTTGGCTATCGTCGGTGTGCCCTGACCAGCCGCGCTCAAGGCGCGTAAGCCTTCGGCACCAACGAGAAGGGTGCCATCGACTTCGAACTCAGTGTCATCGTCGACTTTAATAGCAAATCTGCCAAAGTCGCCGTCGCGACCGTGAAAGGGCCGTATCGCGATGACGTAGCTCATCTCGGCTTCGTTGACCACCAGCAGCGGTCCGCGTACGCGAATGTCCTTTTCATCGAGCGGGTGTACTTCAGCCAATATGAAGTGTTCGGCAGCTGCGGTTGCAGGTGTTGGATCAATATCGACGTCGTGTGAGGCCTCGAGATCGAAGTCGAGTTGCAACAAAGCAGCGCGCCCTTTAACAACAGTCAGACGGTCACGATTCGAAAGAACAATCTTCAGGTCAACTTGTTGTAATGGAATGCCGTCACCATCAGTGACGATCGCCGCTTTGCTTTGATCACCAGATTCTACGATCACTTCAGCGTCTGTGTAGTCGAGGCTGATCGTTCCGGATACATACGTCGCCGGCGGCACGCTAGCAGCAGTGACTAATTCGGTTAGATCAACGTAGTCGGTGAAATTGATGCGTGTTTGCTGTGGCAGGACCTCGACCGTGCGGCCGTTGGCTGTTGCAAGGGTTAGTTTGACGACATCCACAGTGTAGTTAAGGAAGTCTCCGTCTGCGTCAGTGAAGCCGATCAGAACGGTGCCGCACTCGTTGCTGGTAGCCGGGTCGGCCGGGTTGCAGGCTGCCGCCTGAGCGGAACCTGGGTTTGCAGATGTGGCGGAGCCACCGCCGCATGCGGTTAGGATAAGTGCGCTGAGTAGCAGTAGCGCCGTACGAATGTTGGGAGAAGTCATAGCCCTGTCCTTGTGTGCGTGTATGCAGCTTTAACGGACGCGGGCGCAATTCGTTGACAGAAGAAACTGGGATCTTGGATAACCTGCAAAATTACAGTAGGTTAGCTTGTATTCCTGCGGTAAGATGTCAAAATACTTAACCGTAAAACGCAAGTGTTTGCGTGCGGGATTATGTCTCTTGAGCGTACCGTCTGACATTACTGATACGACCGGAGTTCGGCATCGCAGACCGCGAGTCGGAGAGCGCACGCGCGGCGGTGCCGATGCACTGCAGACCAAAATTGCAGTCGCAGTGCAAAACCTCGATCCGGCGACATACAAAGAACAATTGCAGTCAATCATTTCCGAAATGCCGGACGCAGCAGGTTGTGACTCCGCGTTTGTCGCCCTGATTAGCGACGACGGTAGCGAATTCGAAACCGTGTTGTCTGCCAGTATGGGCTTTGCGCAGTGCAAAGCAGAACAACTGGGTGGCGAGTCCATGGAAAACTGGCCATGGCTGCGCAAGCGTCTCGGCCATCTCAAAATTATCGAAGTTGCAGATACCTTAAACGGCTCCAAAATTGCAACCGCCGAGTTACAGCGGCTATCTGAATTGCAGGTCGGTTCGGTCCTGATGATCGGTTTCTCTGTGCACAACGAAATTTCCGGTTTCCTTGCCTTGGCGAATGAGCGTGCGGTGGATGGCTGGGATGCAAATCTGCACCTGTTGTTAAAGCTGGTCGGCGCATCGCTGGCGTCGGGGATGGAACGAATCAGTGATCATCATATTCTCGGTGAATTGCATCAGCGCAATGAATTAATCGCCGCTACCGCGAACGATGGGATCTGGGATTTCAACGGCGATACAAAACGTATCAATCTGTCACGCCGTTGGAAGTCGATGTTGGGCTACGATGTCGACGAAGAAGAAGTAATGCTGGACTGGTATAACCTCGTGCATCCGAACGATATGGCGAGAGTGCAGGGCAAGATGCGCGAGCACCTCGCGGACAAGTCGGCGTTTTTCGAATCCGTGCATCGCATGAAGCATCAGAATGGTGATTGGCGCTGGATGAGCAGCCGCGCCAAGGCGGTACTCGACAAGAACGGGCGCTTGATTCGACTCTTAGGGGTCGAAGTTGATATTACAGAGCGCAAACTTTATGAAGAGGCGCTGTTTCGTGAGAAGGAAAGTGCGCAGATCACTTTGCAGTCCATTGGTGACGGCGTCATCACAACCGATGCTGGCTGCAATGTCGAATACGTAAATCCGGTCGCTGAAGGCTTAACCGGCTGGAAGGTTGATGACGGTAACGGTCGACCGATCGACGAAATATTTCGCGGCTTCCATGAAGAGACTTGTGAGCCACTGGAAAACCCCTTATCCGTCGCAATACGGCGCGATCGGGCTATCAAGTCGGTGCGGCCAACATTGTTGATCCGCAGAGATGGCAATGAACTCTATATAGAAAGCACTGCATCGCCTATCCGCGACGGCAAGGGTAACGTGACCGGCGGCGTGCTGGTGTTCCACGATGTCAGCGAGTCTCGCGAACTCAATCGTCGTCTCAGTTACCACGCGAGCCACGACATTCTCACCGGGCTCGTGAACAGACGCGAGTTTGAAAATCGCCTGGAGCGCGCACTTAAGAGTGCCAGAGCACGTGAGACATCGTATGCCGTTTGCTATCTGGATCTCGATCAATTCAAGATCGTGAATGATTCCTGCGGTCACAGCGCCGGTGATGCCTTACTCGGTCAACTCGGTGCATTGTTGAAATCGAAGATTCGCTGGCGCGATACGTTGGCGCGACTGGGTGGCGATGAATTCGGCGTGCTACTGGAAAGTTGCTCGTTGGAAGAGGCCATGCAAACAGCTGAGTCACTTCGATTGGCGATCAGCGAATACAAGTTCATGTGGGACGAGCGTAGCTTCCGGCTTGGCGTTAGCATCGGCGTGGTTCCGATTACCGCTGACAACGAAGATGTCGCGGCATTGTTAAGCGCCGCGGACAGTGCCTGTGCCGCGGCTAAAGAAGCGGGTCGAAATCGAATCCATAGTTTCCAGGAAAATGACATTGACCTGATGCGCCGTCGTCGTGAAATGCAATGGGCGGCGCGCATTAACAATGCGCTTGAAGAAGATCGCTTCGAGCTATTTCGTCAGACGATTCAGCCTTTGCAAGTTGACGAGCCGGGGGCGCATTACGAGATTTTGCTGCGCATGCGAGACGAAAACGGCGGCATTATTTCACCGGGGTTATTCATCGAGGCGGCAGAGCGTTACGGTATTACGCCGGGAATCGATCGTTGGGTAATTCGCAGTACATTCCGTTGGCTGGTATCTGAGGCCGACGAGCGTGAACGCCTTGCACTGTGTTCAATTAATTTATCCGGACAGAGTCTCGGCGATGAGAAATTCTTGCCGTTTGTTGTTGACCAGTTTCAGATGAGCGGACTGGACGCGACCAAGATATGTTTTGAAATTACCGAAACTGCGGCGATCGCGAGTTACTCGCAAGCGAATCGGTTTATCAATGCGTTAAAAGAACTCGGTTGCAAATTTGCCCTGGACGATTTCGGTACTGGTCTGTCTTCGTTCGGCTACTTGAAGCATTTCCCGGTCGATTTTCTCAAGATCGATGGCAGCTTTGTCAAAGAGATTTTGCACGATCCTATCGATCGCGAAATGGTGCGATCTATTAATGAAATCGGTCACCTAACCGGTAAGAAAACGATCGCTGAGTTCGCTGAGAACGAAGAAATCATCACGATGCTGCGTGGCATGGGCGTTGATTACGCGCAGGGTTACGGCGTCTCGGAACCCAAGCGCGTCACCCGCGCCATCGCCGAGGCCAAATAGAGTCGGCCAAAAAAAGCCCGGCGCGAAGGCCGGGCTCCGTGATACTTGCGCTAACGATCAGATAAAGAAGCCACCGTGACCGTAGCCGACCATGCTCATCAGCATTGGAATCGACAATAAGGTATTGGTGCGTGACGCCAAAAAGGCGACCCGACGCCCTTTGGCGATTTCATCAGCGCTTGCCTCAACCATTCCCAGAATCTTTTTCTGGTTTGGCCAGATGAGCACCCAGACGTTGAACAGCATGATTGTGCCGAACCAGGCGCCAACGCCAATAACCATTGCCTGGCTATTGAAGCTCTCGCCACCCATTCCGAGCATGAATGCGCTGCCGAAGATTTTGAGATGACCAAGATAGGAAGCGCCGGAAAGCCAGGTGACTAGCGCGCCCCAACGGAACCACCACAAAGCGCGCGGTGCGACGTATTTTGTAATACCTGCGCCACCCGGACCACCCTCGTCGCTGGCGGCTTCGCCCAGCGCGGGCACCTGTACGAAATTGAAATAGTAAAGAAGGCCAATCCAGGTAATGCCGGCGAGGACATGTATCCAGAGGATAAAGCTTCCAACGTTAAACGTGACGCCCGTCGTAGCTACGCCGATGGCGACTGCAAGTACGATGCCGGCGATAATGGTACCGCGTACACTGTCTAAGGGATTCATTTTTCAGATCTCCAGGTTTAGTTGTTGTTATATTTGTGGATCAGGGGTGTTCACGCCGCGGCGCAGCGGCCATTATAAGGTAAAATCACCGCCTCAGACGGAGGAAGTTCATGCGTGTCCTTGTTTTTTTGATATTCGTTATCACATCGTCGGGATGTTCCGGCCTGATGCTCGCTGGTGAGTCGTCCGCGAGCAGTAAAACTGAGGACGCTCAAGCGGCGAGACTGACGGAGGCCGCCGATACGAGCACGACAAATGCGATTAGAGGAAAATTTGCAGCGGATGCCGAACTTGGCAAATATGTGATCTATGTGAGCACAAGTGCTGGCATGGTGAGGCTTTCCGGCTCAGTAGCGAGCCACGCTGCACGCGAGAGCGCCGAGAAATTGGCGATGGCAACGGACGGCGTTAAAGCTGTCGAAAACAAAATTACAGTCGAATTTTCGAATTAGAGGGTACTAAGCGTGGATACAAACGAACGAATAGAAGAACAACTTAATGCGCACGACGTTTTGTTGTATATGAAAGGAACGCCGGATTTTCCGCAGTGTGGGTTCTCAGGCCAGACCGTCGCAGCTTTGAATGCGATCGGTAAGCCGTTTGCATTCGTCAATATCTTCGAGGATCAGGAAATTCGCGAAGGGCTAAAAGTGTATTCGAACTGGCCAACGTTTCCGCAGTTGTACGTTAAGGGTGAATTAGTCGGCGGCTCGGATATTGTTGTAGAAATGTACAACTCTGGCGAACTGAAGGAATTACTCGACGCCTAATCTGTAATTACTTGCGGGAATTGTAGACCGACTGAAAGCGGTTGACGATTTCGCAAAACAGATCCGCCGTTATCTCGGCGTCATAAGCAGCCGAATGCGCTAACGATTCGTCAAAATCGAATCCTGCCGCTGCGACCGCTCGTGCAAGCACGGTTTGGCCGAATGCGACGCCGCAAAGCGTGGCAGTATCGAAGCAGCTGAACGGGTGGAATGGATTTCGCTTAATCGCGCTGCGCTCAATTGCTTCATTGAGAAAGGCGAGGTCGAAAGCCGCATTGTGGCCGACCAGGACAGCGCGGCTGCAGCCGTTATCCCTGACCGCTTTTCTAATCTCACGAAACAGCCGTTGCAATGCGTCGCGCTCGTCGATAGCAGGTCGGAGCGGATGGTGTGGATCAATGCCATTTACGGCAAGCGATGCAGGCTCCATATTCGAACCCTCGAATGGCTTCACGTGATAGCGGATTGTTTCGCCGCGCGTCAGAATACCGCCATCGCCGAAATCAACGAAGACCGCGGCGATTTCGAGCAATGCGTCAGTCTTGCTGTTAAAGCCGCCGGTTTCTACGTCGACGACGATAGGAAGAAAACCGCGAAATCTTTCCGACATCAAAGGATCGCTGCTCATTTCATCGATCCTTCAGAATTTCTTCGTCGAGCAAAAGGCTCAACGTGTAACGCACGCCAAAACCGGTAACTTCGGTTGGAACATGTCCGAGCCCGCCTTTGTGATTGCTTGCCGCGAGATCCATATGAATCCACGGAGTATCGTTTTCGACAAACTCTGCGAGAAAACTGGCGGCCAAAATATGGTCTCCTGATGCGTTGGGCGAGCACTGCATTATATCGGCGACATCGCTCTTCAGGTCAGCCAAAAACTCTTTGCCAATTGGGAACGGCCAAACGCGTTCACCGCAATCCTGACCCGCACGTTTCAGCCGCGGGTGCCAATTGGCCCTATTCGTAAATACGCCACTGTACTTTGTCGTTATCGCGCCAATCACAGAGCCGGTAAGTGTTGCGTAGTCCAGCATCACTTTTGGCTTTTTTCTGCTTGCCAGCGTAAGCGTGTCGGCCAGCACCATGCGGCCTTCTGCATCTGTATGAATGGTTTGAATTGTCTTGCCGTTCGCGGCGGTAATAATGTCCTGAGACTTGTAAGCCTTGGGCCCGGTGCGGTTTTCAGTGATCGCCAACCAACAGTCCACTGCCATTGGCAGTTTTAGCTCAGAGATCGCCAAAAAAGTACCCAGCGCAACGGCGCTTCCCTGCATATCGCCATGCATGTCCAGCATCGAAGCGAATGGTTTGAGATTGGTGCCGCCAGTGTCGAAAATAATTCCTTTGCCGACCAGACTGACGTCGGGTTGCGCAGTCTTCGCGCCCGGCCGGTAACGCAGATGAATAATGGACGCACTGTCGTCTTCGTTGCCCTGTGAGACTGCCAGGAACGCGCCAGCACCGATCTTGGTCAGTTCCTTGGTCGTAAATCGCGTCATCTTCCAGCCATGCTCCGCAGCCATGTCTTTCACCATCGCGGCGTAGTTGGCGGCGTCGAGCTTGTTGGGCGGCAAGGTTGTGAGCCAGCGCGCCAGATTATTGCCGCGTGCCTCGGCGATCGTACGTTGCAAATCGATGTTCTCAGCTAAGCCGAGTAAGCGAATACTGCGGATGCTGGCTGGAGCGGCCTTGCTCTTGAAGCTGGGCAAGTTGAATCCCCGCGCGAGTGCCGCAGCGACGACTGAATTGTGGACTGACTCCGTGGTTGCGCGGTCGAACCCGACGACCAGCACAGCAACGGTTCCGGCTTTCTCTGCTGTCGCAGCGGCGACTAATTTGCGCGAAACAGTCAGCAAGTCGAAGCTACTGGTATCGTCTGAAACTGTTGCTCCGACCACCAGAGTTTGTCGAGTGTTGTTCAGGCGCGTGTGTAGTGCAGGGACATCGCCGCTGAGCCGTTTTTGCATCGCTGCTTTGAGTCGATCGCCTTGTGGAATCGCCCGCCAAACCTTGGCTTTGGGCCGATTTGGCATTACCAGAATCAATTGATCGATGCTGTCGAGGTGCTTCATAACGACGGGGCCGATTTTCTGCGTGACCTTGATATCGCTTGCTTGCGGCAGTAGTTCGTGCATATCTATGAATTCCTTGATGATTGCTTGACCGGCACGGCACAAACGCCGAATATTACGGCCCCCAAGCCTTTACCTAAGCTCGCTGTCGTTACAGGGGGCGTATTGTGGATGATTTATGAACAAGTTCAATCCCTTCGATGATATTGATCCCCTTGAGACCAGTGAGTGGGTTGAATCAATCGATTCCGTGCTCAGCCAACATGGGCCGGAGAGAGCTCACTTTCTCCTAAATCAAATGATCGACTACGCGCGACGATCCGGGGCGTATCTGCCCTACAGCCCAAATACTGCCTATCTGAATACGATTGCGACCGCCCGCCAACCGGAATATCCGGGTGATCGCACGATCGAAAGGAGACTTGAGGCTTACATTCGCTGGAATGCGATGGCGATGGTTGTGCAGGCAAATCGGGTTAGTTCTGAGTACGGCGGCCACATTTCCAGTTTTGCGTCATCCGCGACTTTGTATGAAGTCGGGTTCAACCATTTCTGGCGCGCACCAACGAAAGAACAACTCGGCGACATGGTATTTTTTCAGGGCCATTCGTCACCCGGGGTTTATGCGAGAGCGTACCTCGAAGGGCGCATGAACGAAGGCGACCTGAACCGTTTCCGCAAAGAAGTGGGCGGCGGTGGATTGTCCTCCTATCCCCATCCCTGGCTGATGCCGGACTTCTGGCAATTTCCGACCGTATCGATGGGTCTTGGACCGATGATGGCCATCTACCAGGCGCGCTTCATGCGCTATATGGAAAATCGTGGGATGACGCCGAAGTCGGACCGCAAGGTCTGGTGTTTTCTCGGTGACGGTGAGATGGACGAGCCGGAGTCGATGGGCGCGATTACGGTGCCGGTACGCGGCGGACTCGACAACCTGGTGTTTGTCGTCAACTGTAATTTGCAGCGACTCGACGGGCCAGTTCGCGGTAACGGCAAGATCATTCAGGAGCTGGAGGCGGCATTTGGCGGCGCTGGCTGGAATGTGATCAAAGTTGTTTGGGGCGGGCGCTGGGATCCATTGCTTGCCAAAGACCGAAACGGTCATTTGCGGCAGATCATGGAAGAAACAGTCGATGGCGAATACCAAACGATCAAATCAAAAGACGGCGCATACGTGCGTAAAGAATTCTTCGGCAAACATCCGGAAGCGGCGGCGATGGTTGCCAACATGTCAGACGACGAAATCTGGCATCTGAATCGCGGTGGCCACGATCCGTTAAAAGTTCATGCAGCTTACGACGCAGCAATGCGCCATACCGGGCAGCCGACGATTATCTTGGCGAAAACCGTTAAGGGCTACGGCATGGGTTCTGCCGGCGAAGGGCAGAATACTGCGCATCAACAGAAGAAGCTGGATCTCGAGTCACTCAAGGAAATGCGCGATCGATTCAATATCCCGGTTTCTGACAAAGACATCGAAGACGTTCCGTATTACAAACCTGCCGCGGACAGCGTTGAACTCGAATACATGATGGAACGGCGGCATGCATTGGGTGGCTCGCTGCCGCAGCGGCGCAAGAAATCAACCGCATTGCCAATACCGTCGCTCGAAACATTCCGGACGCAACTCGACGGTACCGGAGAGCGCGAAGCGTCAACGACGATGGCGTTTGTGCGGATTCTTACGACGTTATTGCGTGACAAGCAGATCGGTAAGCACATCGTCCCTATTGTTCCGGATGAAGCGCGTACCTTCGGCATGGAAGGACTGTTTCGCAGTGTTGGTATTTACGCGGTCAAAGGTCAGCTGTATACGCCGCAGGATGCCGGCGAGTTGATGTACTACAAGGAAGACAAGGAAGGCCAGATTCTTGAAGAAGGTATCAACGAGGGCGGCGCGTTTTGTTCCTGGCTTGCAGCCGGCACCTCGTATTCGAATCACGATAAACAGATGGTGCCGTTCTATATCTATTACTCGATGTTCGGCTTTCAACGTATTGGCGACTTCATTTGGGCGGGCGGTGACTTACAGGCGCGCGGCTTCCTGATCGGCGGTACTGCCGGACGCACAACGCTCGCGGGCGAAGGCTTGCAGCATCAGGATGGTCATAGTCTGGTGCATGCCTCGACGGTGCCGAACTGCGTGGCCTACGATCCGACTTACGCTTACGAGTTGGCCGTTATCGTTCAAGATGGCATGCGACGGATGATCGGCGAGCAGGAAAATGTTTTCTATTACATCACCTGCATGAATGAGAACTATGTGCACCCGCCAATGCCGACCGGAGTCGAGGCCGGAATTCTGAAAGGCATGTATCTCTTGCAGGTAGGTGGTCAAGGTAAGATTCGCGCGCAACTGATGGGGTCTGGAACAATCCTGCGCGAGGTCATTGCTGCCGCAGAGCTACTGGAGAAAGACTTCGGTATTCCGTCCGACATCTGGTCGGTGACCAGCTTCAACGAACTGCGTCGCGATGCGCTCGCGGTAGAACGCTGGAATCAGTTGCATCCTGAGGCCGAAGCCCGCAAGTGTTACGTTGAAGAATGTCTGGGCGACCGCGAGGGGCCCTTCATTGCGGCTACCGATTACATGAAGATTATCCCGGATCAGATTCAACGCTGGGTTCCAGGGCGATTCATTTCCCTGGGAACCGATGGCTATGGTCGAAGTGATTCTCGTGATGCATTGCGACAACACTTCGAGGTTGATGAGCGCTTCATTGCGGCTGCAGCGCTCAAAGCGCTTGCCGACGAAGGTGCTCTCGATCAGAAAATGGTCACCCAGGCCATAGAAAAATACGGCATCGACCCGGATCGTCCCGATCCGGTCACGCTGTAAGCTTGGTCGGATACTGATATGTCACAAAGCATAGATATTATCGTTCCTGATCTTGGCGATTTCGAAAACGTCGAAGTTATTGAAATTCTGGTCGCCGCTGGTGACTCTGTTGAACGTGAAACCGGCCTTGTAACGGTCGAAACAGATAAGGCAGCGATGGATATTCCGTCGCCCGAAAACGGCTTGATTGAGTCGATCAGTATTGCCGTCGGAGATAGCGTGTCGACGGGTGACGTGATCGGCAAATTATCCATTGAAGTTGGCGATACGGTGGTCATTGCACCGGCGCTATTGCATGAAGCGACCGGCGATACGACAGTGCTTTCCGTACCGGCTAAGCCAGAAGGTGAAACCAAGAAAACCGGCGGTGTACAGACGCTTGTGGTGCCGGATCTTGGCGATTTCGATAATGTCGAAGTCATAGAGGTACATATTTCCAGCGGCGACGAAATCGACGTTGATGATCCACTGGTAACTATCGAAACAGATAAGGCCGCGATGGAAGTGCCAGCGATAGTGGGTGGGCGCATCGAATCGATTCTGGTTAAGGTCGGCGACAACGTCTCGGAGGGATCGTCACTCGCGATCATCGAGGCTCGGGCCGAAGCTGCGGCGCCGGTTGAAGCTACTCAAACAATGGCGCCATTGGCGGCAGAAAAAACGACGCCAGCACCTGCACCCAAACCACAAACGCCGCCGCCAGCTGCAACAGGTGGTGGCTTGCCAACAATCAACGAAGCCGGGTTTTCGCGTGCGCACGCGGGCCCGTCCGTTCGCAAACTAGCGCGTGAGCTGGGTGCGGATCTTATTCAGATCAAGGGCTCCGGTGCCAAGAGACGCATCCTGCATGACGACGTCAAAGCGTTTGTTAAAGCAGTAATGACCGGGCAGGGCGGAGCTCCGGCTGGTGCTGCGTTGCCCAAAGTGCCGAGCATCGATTTCGCGAAGTTCGGCGAGATTGCTTCGGTTCCACTTACGCGAATTCAAAAGATATCCGGTCCGCGCTTGCAGGCAAGCTGGATCAATTTGCCGCATGTTACGCAACACGACCTTGCGGATACGACAGATTTAGAGGCGAAGCGGCAGGAGCTTAAGGGTCCTGCCAAAGAGCGTGGCATTTCGCTAACGCCGTTAGCGTTTGTGTTGAAGGCCTGCGTCGCAGCTCTGCAGGAGTTTCCGAAGGTCAACTCCTCGCTGTCGGACGACGGCAAAAGCCTCGTAATGAAGAAATATATTCATCTCGGTTTCGCAGCGGATACGGAGCAGGGCCTAATGGTTCCGGTGATTCGGGACGCAGACAAGAAAAGCGTTTACGAGTTGGCACAGGATCTGGCGGAGCTATCGTTAGCGGCAAGAGAAGGCAAGCTAAAAGCGGATCAACTGCAGGGTGCGAGTTTCACTATTTCCAGTCTTGGCGGGATTGGCGGTACGGCGTTCACCCCCATCGTGAATGCGCCGGAAGTTGCAATCCTCGGTGTATCACGGTCGTCGATGCAACCCGTTTGGAACGGCTCGGAGTTCGAGCCGCGACTCATGCTGCCGTTATCACTGTCTTACGATCATCGTGTTATTGATGGCGCGGCCGCGGTTCGATTTACGACCTATCTTGGACAAGTGCTGAGTGACGTTGCCGGACTGCTTGAAGGAAGCGAGGCGTGACCCGAAAAACGCAGCTACTTGTAATCGGCTCCGGCCCCGGTGGTTACACGGCTGCGTTCCGCGCCGCGGATTTGGGCCTGGCAGTTACGCTGGTCGAACGCTATGACGTTATCGGCGGTGTTTGCCTCAACGTTGGCTGCATTCCATCAAAGGCATTGCTACATGCCGCGAAAGTGATCGATGAAGCTGCGGCGATGGCGGACCATGGTGTCGTATTCGCAAAACCTGAAATCGATGCTCTTAAGTTGCGCGGCTGGAAGAACGAGGTGGTCGGCAGACTAACAGGCGGCCTGGTCGCTTTGGCAAAGCAACGCAAAGTGCAAATTGTGCATGGCACCGCCAAGTTCGAGTCAGCAAATAGCGTACGCGTTGACGACGAAGTCATTGAATTCGAAAAGTGCATTATTGCAGCGGGTTCGCAGCCCGTAATGTTGCCTGGGTTGCCGGATGATCCGAGAATTATCGACTCGACCGGCGCTCTCGAGCTGGACCCTTTGCCTAAGCGGATGCTGGTCGTCGGTGGTGGCATTATTGGTCTGGAGATGGCGTGCGTATACAGCGCCTTGGGCGTTGCGGTGAGCGTCGTTGAGCTGACTGATTCGCTAATGCCGGGAACCGACAAAGACCTGCTAAGGCCGTTTCTAAAAGTCGTCAAGCCACGTTACGAAGCCATAATGACAGGCACTAAGGTCACCGCTATGCGTGCCACGGTTCCGGGAATCGAAGTTAGCTTCGAAGGCGGCGACGCGCCGGAAATTGGTGTGTACGACAGGGTATTGGTTGCTGTGGGACGGCGTGCCAACGGCGACAAGCTGGATGCAGATAAAGCCGGTGTAGCAGTTAACGAGCGCGGCGTCATTGCAGTCGACAAGCAGATGCGAACCAACGTTGCGCACATATTTGCCATTGGCGATGTAGTGCCGGGCCCGATGCTGGCGCACAAGGCCACTCACGAGGCCAAGGTAGCTGCTGAGGCGGCTGCTGGTGAGAACAGCTCATTCGATGCACGTACCATTCCCTCAGTCGCCTATACGGACCCGGAGATCGCTTGGGTTGGTGTTACAGAGACAGAAGCGAAGGCGCAGGGCATTGACTACGATAAGACGCAGATTCCATGGGCAGCGAGTGGACGCGCTCTGGCGATCGGACAAGCTGAAGGTTTTACCAAGTTGCTATGGGATAAGCAGACCGAGAGGTTGATCGGTGGTGCGATTGTTGGTCCGCATGCCGGCGATTTGATTGCGGAGGTGGGTCTTGCGGTCGAGATGGGCGCAGATGCGGCGGATATCGGAAAGACGATTCACCCGCATCCAACGCTCTCCGAAACGGTGGCGTTTGCAGCGGAAGCCTACGAGGGCACGCTGACCGATTTGTATATGCCTAAGAAGCGCTAGCGACCCGCGAGGAATGCCAGGACGCAAACTGCCATCGACCGTCGTTTTGCACGTAGACCGACGTAAAGCTTAGTGTCATTTCGTTGACCTGATCGCCCGCGACGACGACGAGGAAATCGGCACGGCCGGTAATTACGGCTACGCCGTCGTAAACGCGGACTCCTTGCTCAATTATATCAATCTTCTGATAGTCCACTCGTCCCGTGGCGATGCCAGCAAGCAACATGCCGCGATCGTCGACTCGGCCGTCAGAGTGCGCGTACACCAGGTCTTCGGCATAGCATTCGTCGAGTTCCGCAACGTCGGCATTTAGCGTGGCCTCGATTCTTGTGGCTTGTGCAGCGAGGACTTCGTCAATCGGATCTGCGCGAGCAGCGTTGGCGGCGAATGAAACTAAAACCAGTAGTACGATTCTAAGAATAAGCACTTTCTACCTCCGGATATATTTCATCGAGTGGAACTGAGCGTCCATCGCTCTGCACTATTCTACAATGATATCGACGCAAACCGCGTGGCTCAGGCACACCGCAAGAATGAGCAATGATGCCGATGTCCTTGCGCATGGTCTCGGAGTATTTTTTGACTCGCTCTGCTTTGTCTTCAGGAACCAGGCCGCGCTGCAGTTTCTTATCGTGCGTTGTAATGCCGGTAGGGCAGGTATTCTTATTGCATTGCAGGGCCTGAATGCAGCCGAGCGCAAACATGAAGCCGCGCGCCGAGTTTATAAAATCGGCGCCTATGCAGAGCGCTGCTGCTGCACCGGCCGGATTAATCAACTTGCCGCTGGCGATGACCTTGATTCGATCTCGAAGGCCGTAGCGTTTCAGTTTGTCGACCACCAATGGCAGGCTTTCCCGAATCGGTAGTCCGACACTGTCGATCAGGCACATCGGTGCGGCGCCCGTACCGCCGTCACCGCTGTCGACAGTGATGAAGTCTGGAGCCGATTCAATGCCGCGCTCACGAATCAATTCGAACAGCTCGTCCAGCCAGCCGTAGGCGCCGATCACTGCCTTGAAGCCGGTCGGCAAGCCTGAAACATCGCGAATGTGATTGATCATGTCGAGTAGATGAACGGCAGAGTCGATTTCCGGATGCCGGTTCGGGCTGATGGAGTCCTCGCCGGCCGGGATGTGCCGAATTTTGGCAATTTCTTCGGTGACTTTGGCACCCGGCAGGATGCCGCCCTTGCCAGGTTTAGCACCCTGACTTAATTTGAGCTCTATCATGCGGACTGTCTCATGCGCAGCGACTGCCCGTAGTTTGTCGTCGTCGATCCCGCCGTCCTCACCCCTGACGCCGTACTTCGCCGTGCCGATCTGAAAAATGATGTCGGCGCCGCCCTCAAGATGCCAGGGCGAGAGGCCGCCTTCGCCGGTATTCATCCAGTTGCCGGCCATACGGGAACCATGCGACAGCGCAAGCACGGCTGGCTTTGATATTGCGCCGTAGCTCATGGCCGATACGTTGAATATCGACTTGGCTTCGTAAGGTTGGGCGGCGTACGGACCAATCAGCATGGGTGACGTCGTGGTAGCGTCCTTTTCCATGGTCGGGTAGGGGCAATTGACGAATATTGGTGTGCCGGTGGGTGACAGGTTCAGTGTTGAACCAAAAGCGACGGTTGCATCAACGCCTTTCGCCGCTCTGTAAACCCATGAACGTTGCGCGCGGTTGAACGGCATCTCTTCACGGTCCTGCGCGAAGAAATACTGGCGGAAGAATTCGCCCATATCTTCGAACAGATAGCGAAATCGCCCGACAACCGGAAAATTCCTGCGCACAGAATGCTCGGTCTGAGTGACATCAACGATATACATAACGATGACCGCGAGAATGCCGAGGCCGAATAAAAAAATCAGCAGGTTGGTCAAGAAGGTCAGAGCTGAGAAAGTGAATTCCACCGTTGTATGCTCTATTTAAAGAAATATTTTGCGAGGAAATTGTCGACGCTTAATTTGCCGGCACCGTGGAATACCAGCGGCATTAGCATCGCGATAAACAGCAACGGCACACGGAAATTGCCGGAACCGTCTTTCTTGGTAATTCGATAGCTTTCCCACAGTTCGCCAAGTCCACTCCACTCCGCCGGCCAGTGAACGCCGGAGATCGCCACAATGCTGATCACTACCAAGGTAATCGCCCAGAACCGCGTGAACAGGCCTAACAAGATCCCGAATGCGCCGAAAATTTCGAACCAGGTTGCCATGAACCAACTGATATTGACGGGAATGACATCGAATGGAAATATGAAGTTCTCCTGCACGTTGCCAAACCAGTTCTGGCCATTGTATTTACCAATGCCGGCCTTACCGAATTCGTACGCCATCAGCAGGCGAATCATGATCAATCCTGCACCGTAAGTGCCGGCGCAGGACAAATAGTCCGCTATGCGCTTGTAGTGTCCAAGTAACTTGTCCATCTATGTACTCCTTAATCTGGTGACCGTGCACCAGTTAATATTTCCAGTTGTCTCATTTCGTCCAGCGCTACTGCACCGTGAGTAACAAATGCTTCGACGTCAGGGTAGTTGGTTTGCTCAGCCAGGTTGCGCAACAAGGTTTCGCCGTTCAGCTTTTGATCGTTGTTGTCGATTGCATCCAGCAGGCCTGCCGTAATTGGGTTCAGTTCCAGAAAACCGACCTTGTCATTGCTGCCACGATAAACCGCCAGATAGGTGGGCGTATCTCCGGGTCGCTCCGGTTGAAAGTCGGTATCGATGCGATGCACCGGATACTGATATGCGAATGCCCATGCCAATTCGGACTTAACCGGGATGTTGGCACGTAAGTCAGCATCAGGATTCACACCCTGCATGTCGTTGCTGGCTTCTGAAATTGATAATGCGAGTTCTACGTATTCGTAGTGTGCGAGTTCGAGTAAGAACGGGAAGTCACTTTCCTTCGCTTCATATTCGTCCTGCAGAAAAGCAAGAAACTCGCGCGGCAACTGCAGGAAGTAGGGCGTAGTTGCGCGGTGCACGATCATGAACTGACGAATGATCGCCGACCAGTCTTCCTTGCTATGCAATTTCTTGAGCACAGGGAACATGTTCGACAGCAGGCTACGTAGATTGTTGAAAAACAATTCACGATAAATCCCCATGCGACGGTTTTCGATATCCGCTGGCGCAGCGACATTTTCAGGGTCGCGTATATGTGCCGCGAAGGCGTATTGCTTGTCCTGAAAATCGGGGAGCTTAGACATTCGCGACCGCCTTGTTGGCAGCTGCAGTCTGCAGGGAACGGATGCGGCCAACTTCGGCGAGTAACTCAGAAATCGGTGGGAAATTGAAGTCGCGTTCCAGCAATGTGGGAACCGGTCCGAAGTGGTCGTAAGCGTCTTGCAACAACTGCCATGACTGATCGTCTACGGCGGCGCCGTGAGTATCGATACGCAAATCCGGTGCTTCCACGTAATGGCCGGCCTGATGAAAATAGCGCAGACGTTCTGCCGGCATCTGGTGCAGGAATTCATGCGTGTCGTAGCCGTGATTAATGCTATTGACGACAATGTTGTTAATGTCGAGCATGAGATCGCAGTCAGATTCCTCAAGCACGGCGAGCAGGAATTGTACTTCTGTCATCGAAGTGTCTGATGGTGCGTAGTAAGACACATTCTCCAATGCAATACGTTGTTCAAGAATGTCCTGTACGCGTCGAACTCTGGCGGCCACATAGTGGACAGCCTCTTCGGTGAACGGGATAGGCATCAAGTCATAGAGGTGACCGTCATCGCCGCAGTAGCTCAGATGTTCTGAATACATGCGGATGTTGTGATCTGTCATGAACTTTTTGATGTCGCGAACCAACTGTTCATCCAATGGCGCCGGCGAGCCGATCGACAAGGACAGGCCGTGAATGAGAAACGGGTAGCGTTCCGTGAAATAACGCAGTTTCTTGCCCATGGCGCCGCCGACATGAATCCAGTTCTCAGGAGCGATCTCCATGAAGTCGATCTCACCCGCTGCAACATCTTTCAGTTTGTCCGCGAGCGGTCGGCGCAATCCAAGGCCGGCGCCACTAACAGGGTAATTGGAGTTCGATTCGCTCATATTGGACTAGACCTTACTTCATACACGTTTATTACAGTTTCCGCAGGCTCTCCAGATAATGCAATTCATCCGGAGGCTGCTGATCGCGTTGCGCTTCCCACAAAGTTTCCGCCAGGCAGTCAATCATACGATGTTCTGCCGCATGTGCATCCCCGAGCTTGTTTGCCAGCTGATCAAATAGTGCTGCAATTCCGGCAGGTCGATTGGTAGCGACCTGTTCGCGAATTCCAAGGTGTAAGCCCATATGCAGGAATGGGTTGGTCTCGGCACCTTCTACAGTGAAGTCTTTTTGCAGATCGCCGCTGACCGTCGCTTGGTACTCGGGATGTTCAGCGATGACTTGAGCGATCTGTGCTTCCAGCGGTGATAGCGGTAGCGCTGTATTGTGCTTTTCCCACGCATCCGCATACATCTTGCGAAGTTCGTTGCGATCCTGCCCGAAAATCATGACAACTCCTTACGCGTGTATTCGCACCACTCAATAATGGCGCATTCGCCGCATAAGGGTTTACGTGCTTTGCAGGTATAGCGCCCATGCAGGATCAACCAGTGGTGTGCATCTTTCTTGAATTCATCCGGGGTGAGACGGACGAGTCTTTTCTCAACTTCGAGCGGCGTCTTTCCCTTGGCGATGCCGGTGCGGTTGGACACTCTGAATATATGCGTATCGACCGCAATGGTCGGTTCGCCGAAAGCCGTATTCAAAACGACATTCGCGGTTTTTCTCCCGACGCCTGGCAGTGATTCCAGTTCGTCCCGGGTTCGTGGCACCTCGCTGTCGAACTGGTCTGTAAGAATGCTACAGGTCTTTATGATGTTTTCAGCCTTGCTATTGAATAGCCCGATCGTACGTATATAGGGTTTGAGGCCCGCCACGCCGAGCGCGTATATGGACTTGGGAGTGGCCGCGACCGGATACAGTTTATCCGTGGCCTTGTTGACGCTGATGTCAGTGGCTTGCGCCGACAGAATCACTGCGATGAGTAATTCAAACGGATTTTTGTAGTGCAGCTCGGTATCGGGGCTCGGGTCCAGATCCCGCAACTTGCTGTAGATGGCTGTGCGCTTGTCTCTATTCACCAGATCAACCAGATCTTCGCAGGCTGCGCGAGGCACCCGTGTTCCGCGACTGGCGGCGTTTACGGTCAAGTGCGTTCTTTGCCGCCACGGCGAGTGCCAAACTAAAGAAGGCGCCGGGTGGCAGTATCAACAACAGCAGCCCGCTATCCGCGAATGACAGGCCATTGAAACCGTCATTGCCGGTAAGCATGCTGAAGTCGGAGAGGATCGAGGCCTGCCCGAGCAACTCGCGAAACGCACCGATCGCCATTAGCAGCAGCGCGAATCCTGTGCCCATACTCACGCCATCGATAACGCTGGAGGCGACCGAGTTTCGCGATGCGAATACTTCGGCACGCGCAACTATCGCGCAATTGGTGACAATCAAAGGAATGAAAATGCCGAGCGAACGATCGAGCGTCGGGAACCACGCCTTGAAGATGAGTTCTATGCAGGTTACGAGGCTTGCAATAATCAATACGTAAATCGGTATTCGTATTTCATTGCTAATCCAGCGCCGTGTCGCCGACACCAAAGCATTCGATAATGTAAGAACAAACAGCGTTGCCAGGCCCAGACCAATGCCATTAACCAAGGTCGTTGTGACCGCCAGCAGTGGGCACAAACCGAGCAATTGCACGAGCCCGGGATTGTCCTTCCAGATGCCTGCTCGAAGCCGCTCGAAGATGCTGTCGCCGTTCATGAGGCGTCCTCCGTGGCGGAAGCGGCGAATATCTCTTCCTTATGCGCGTCAAAATAAATCAGGGTGTCGCGCATCGCCTTGAGTACGGCTCGTGGCGTGACCGAAGCGCCAGTCAGTTGGTCGAACTGGCCGCCATCACGGCGTATGGCCCATTCGGTCACCGCCGGATCGCCAATGGAGCGACCAGCAAACTGATGCACCCAGTCGGAACGCGACACCACAATTTTGTCGCCTAGCCCGGGCGTTTCCCGATGCCGCAGAATGCGAACGCCCGTAACGATGCCGGCAACGTCTACGCCTACCAGTATTCGAATAGGGCCTGAGAAGCCATCTCTTGCAGTTACGACGAACAAGGCCGCGACCGGCTCATCTTGCGCATATACGCGGTAGATGAGCGCCTCCTCTGATCCCGGCAGCGCATGTGGCGCAGACAAGACCAACAGCGACTCGCTTACGCCGCTGTCGTAAAAAATGTCGGACAGGGCAGGGTGCAGGCTTTGCTCAAGGAGGGCCTTGTCATTTGCTGCGATTCGATCAACCGTAAAATGGTGTGTGGTTGCGACCAGCGATGTGCATATGGCTGCAATCACCGCCAGCGTGATGCCGCTCTTGAGTACTGTGTTGTCGGCAGTCACTTTGACTTGCCGCGTCGCGGGTGACCGACGATGTGCGGTCGGGTGACATAGTCAATTGCCGGGGTAGCCATGTTCATCAAGAGAACAGCGAACGCGACGCCGTCGGCATACGCGCCCCAGCGTCGAATAGCGTAGATGAGTAAGCCAATTCCAAGGCCATACAGAAATCGGCCTTTCGGGCTGGTCGCAGCAGAAACCGGGTCAGTTGCGATAAAAAATGCACAAAGAATGGTCGCGCCTGAAAACAGATGGAAACCTGGACTGGCGTTGCTGCCCGGATCGGCCATATACATGATGCCCGCTGGCAATAACAAACCGACGAATACGCCAACTGGAATTTGCCAGCGAATAATTTTTTGCACCAACAACCAAAACCCACCGATGGCGAAAAAATTACCGATCCATTCCCAGCCGCGTCCGCCAAAGTCCCCCATCATCGGGTTGGTGCGGACCTCGGAGTAGGTTTGCATATTTCGCAGCCCCGACTGCATTGCGTCGAGCGGAGTGGCGCGACTAATGGCATCGAACCCCAAGGTGTCGGGCAGCGACCCGGTGAGCGTGTATTGCAAGGTCTGAAAAATACTCAGATCGATATAGTCGATATCGCCCATGCTTGGCGCAACCCACAGGTTCATCTCCATCGGAAAAGCGACCAGAATCACCACGTAGCCGGCCATGGCTGGATTGAATACATTAAATCCAATACCACCATACAAATGTTTGGCGACAACGACCCCGAACAAGGCGCCGGTCGCAGTCACCCACCAGGGTGTTAGTGACGGCAGTGCGAATGCGAGCAGGGCAGCGGTAACCAGAGCACTATAGTCGGCTAACGCGAGCATCGCATCGCGACCGCGTGCTCGTACCATCAGCATTTCTCCTGCCACACAAAAAATCGTGGCAATGATCAGGTTGAGCAAGAAACCTGGGCCGAAGTACCACATGTGAGCAAGCGCCGCCGGTACCAGAGCCAACAGGACCTGCAGCATCATCTTGGCGACATTCGCATTGGGTGCGAGAAATGGTGCTTCTTTACGTGCGAATTCCACGATTAGTCCTCGTCTCGCTTTTCTTGCGCGCGTTTCAGTATTTCCGCGATCGCTGCCGGACCCACCTGTTTGGCGGTTTCTTTTTGTTGCGCAAGCTCATCGTTTCGAGAGCGCTGCTCTTTATCGAGTCGATCGTTCCGCGCTTCAAAGCGGAAACGCGCTCGTTCGGCACGCGCTTTCTCGTCGGCGAGTTCCTGAATGCGTGCTTTCGCTGTTCGAAAATCCGCGGTCAACGGAATATGACTGGGGCAAACCAGATCGCAACAACCGCATTCGATACAGTCGGTCAGACCATGCAGGCGCATCTTCTTTTCGTCATCGGCACATGCGTACCAGAACAATTGTTGGGGCAGAAGCTGAACCGGGCATACATCTGCACAATTGCCGCAGCGAATACATGCCATTTCGTCGCTAACGGATGGCGCCTCAGACAGGACGAGAATGCAATTTGTTGCTTTGACCAGCGGAACGCGATCGGTAGTCACAGATTTTCCGGTCATTGGACCGCCAACGATCAGTTGCTGCGCGCGGTCGGTGTAGCCGCCTGCGAAGGCGACGATATCCGCGATCGGTGTACCAATACGAGCTTCTACATTCATCGGATTGGCGACGCCGTCGCCGGTAACGGTCGTCACTCTGGACAACAACGGTTCGTGGTTCACAATCCAGTCGTAAATCGCTGATGCGGTTCCAACGTTTTGTACCAGACAACCAATATCGCTTGGCAGACCGCCGGAGGGAACTTCGAGATTCGTAACTAATTGGACTAACTGATCTTCACCCCCGGATGGATATATCGTTGGTACCTGTTTCAATACAATGCGCTCGTCACCGAGAACGGCCATCTCTTCGCCAAGCCGATGAATGGCTTGCGGTTTGTCACTTTCAACGGCGATGTAGCAAACGCTCAGCTGCAGGGCGTGCATAAGTATCTGCGCGCCGCCAAGAACTTCCTTCGCGTATTCGCGCATCAGGAGGTCATCACAACTGATATAGGGCTCACACTCGACGCCATTCAGTATCAGGTACTGCAGATCGCAAGTGGTGGCCTGCATCAGTTTCTGCGCGGTCGGAAAGACAGCACCACCGAGCCCGACGATGCCACCTTGCAGAATTCGGGCGAGCAGTTCTTTCGGTGTCAGCGCGTGGAAGTCCGACAGCGATTCGCCAGTTTCGACAGCGCGATCCTCGCCATCGCATTCGATGATGATGCAGGGCGCGTTACTGCCAAGCCGTCTCGAGACGGGCCAGGGTTCGATGGCAACCACCGTACCGGATGATGACGCGTGTATTGGTGCGCCAAGACTGCCATCGACCGCAGCGATCAGTTGACCTTTGAGCACCCGCTCGCCAATCGTAACGATGGGTTGCGATGGGTCGCCAACATGCTGTGTGATCGGCAGCACCAACAACTCGGGAAGCGGGACTTTTTGAATGCTGTTGGCAGTGGCGGCTGTTTTGTGCCCCTGCAGTCGTAAACCGCCGTGTAACTTGCCCAGGTCATAAGTAGGAGCACTCATGCAAGACTCCGCATGCTGATGCAGTCAACGGGACAAGGCGCAACGCATAACTCACAGCCTGTGCATTCGGCCGCAATTATCGTGTGCATCAACTGCTGTGCGCCGACGATGGCGTCCACCGGACAAGCAGTGCGGCAATGTGTGCAGCCGATGCAAAGGCTCTCGTCAATTACAGCAACGCCAGGTGCGATCGCCGTTTGTTCGGCCAGTGGCAGGACTTCCTTGCCCAGCAAGTCAGCCAGACGCCGCACGGTCTGGTCGCCACCCGGCGGGCAGAGATTAATGCTGATGCCGTCCTCGACAATAGCGGCTGCATAGGGGCGACACCCTGGATAGCCACATTGGGCGCATTGCGTTTGTGGCAGCAGATCATTGACCTGCTCAATTAATCCGCTTGCTTCGGCCGGCAGCGAGCGATTTGCATAGCTCAAGGCCAGACCCGCCAACAACGCGATAACGGCGATGGTAATAACGGCGGTCATGGTCGTGCCATTCCGGCAAAACCCATAAAGGCGAGCGACATTATTCCGGCTGTCATCAATGCAATGGCCGTGCCTCGAAACGGGGCGGGGATATCGGCAGCCTCGAGTCGCTCACGTATTGATGCAAACATAACCAAAACCAGAGCGAAGCCCGCTGCAGCACCGAAGCCGAAGAACACTGACTGCACGAAACCTTTGGATTGCTGCACATTGAGCAACGCCACGCCAAGCACAGCGCAATTGGTGGCAATCAGCGGAATGAAAATGCCCAATACCTGGTGTAGCAGGGGGCTCAGACGGCGCACCATTATCTCGGTGAACTGCACGCTGGCAGCGATGACGAGGATGAAACTAATGGTTCGCAGGTACTCGAGATCGAGGGGCAGCAGCACGTATTGATGTAATAAGTAGGCTGTAGCTGACGACAAAGTTAGTACAAAAGCGGTTGCCAGCGACATCCCGGCGGCCGCCTCAATGTTTTGCGATACCCCCAGGAACGGGCACAGGCCCAGGAACCTCACCAACACGAAGTTGTTGACCAGGACGGTGCCGATAAGGATTACGATTAGCTCTGTCATAACAGAGGCGTATTGTAACTAGCTTTGTTTCGATTGCTCGACCATGTTTTTGATCT
>RCNC010001247.1_pt1 | contig 32108 bp, 35 predicted proteins | sample 2041301 | NCBI WGS metagenome assembly RCNC01 (sample SAMN09708231, study PRJNA481090) | Marine sediment metagenome, whole genome shotgun sequencing project. | biome: marine sediment; feature: ocean; material: sediment; isolation source: Sewage treatment plant 13A marine sediment (STP13A) ... | reverse complement strand
ACACGCAAAATCAAAGAAACCTTTGATGAAAACGGGATCGAAATTCCTTTCCCGCAGCAGGCTATACATATGATTTCGCAGGCGTAACTACTCAAGTTTACGGTTTAAGGGTTCACGGTTGAAGAGAGATGAAGAGCTTAAAGTAACTAACCGTGAGCCCTGAATCATATATGCCTGCTTTTCAGCTTGGGCTAAAAAAGATATGAGTGCCCCGGTTATTTTTTTAGAGCAACCAGCTTACCGCTTAAAAGCTTGATATGTGCCATCTCTTCTTTTATGATTGCATCTATTTTTGTTTCCCCAAGATTTTCAGGAACCATTTCTTTCATACCAAGGTAAAATACTATGGAATCCTTTTCAGCCAGGATAGCCTCCTTTAAGATCTCTTCCATTGAAGATGTATCGATCTTTTTTTCAAAGAACACCCTGGTGTCGGCTAGTGCGCGAAGATAAAGAGCTGCCTCACCCTCAGGATCGAATACGGTTGCAGTTTTCTCCTTTTCAGACAGCCCCGTTCTTAAATTGGCAAATGTTTTTTCATGTTCATCTTCCATTGAGGCAAAATCAAGTAATAGCTTTTTTTCAGCAGGGTCATCAATCGATTCTGCTGCTTTTCTGTAAAAGGAAGCTCCATTTCTTTCAATCTGCTCGGCCATTTCGAATATTTCATCTGCATTGAAATCATAACTCATTTTCTTTATCCTTTTCTAAGTTTTAATAGAGGATTCTTCTCCAATTTAGTTGGAGAAGAGGGTTCCTTAGTATCACTCCAACTCTTTTGGAGATGATTCAACTATAGCAACTTTCAACTTAGCCATCAGTGATACTTATTACTAATTCATATCAGGGTTTGGGTTATCCCTGTGGGAGCGACTTCTATCAACTATTGCGGCTTTAAAGAAACTTTTTTTGTGGCTGGAAGTCACTCTCATAAAAACCTATCTAACCAGATTATCATATTGGTGTCAAATATCAATTTGAGGAATTTTTTTACCCAAAACGATTCTATTAAGATCGATTATAACGTCATAAACAATAATTTCAATGCCGCTGTTTTTTGCCTTTCTGAGTTCTTTTCCATATGCGGGATCTATATTGTCGGCAGAAGTAAATGCTTTTGCATCCATCCTTTGCACAAGGAAAAATATTATACTGCGGTTTCCCTCCTTTGCGAGCCTCTGAAGTTCCACCAGGTGTTTCCTACCGCGGGTGGTTACAGCATCGGGAAAGGATGCAAGGCCATCTTTAACCAGGGTGCAGTTTTTTATCTCAACAAAGCACTTTGCCTTATCTTTATTTGTAAGCAGGAGATCGAGGCGGGATCTGTCAGACACTTTAACTTCAGGTTTTACATTTTCATAGCCCTTTAGCTGCTCAACCAATCCATCCTCAATTGATTTTTTCACAAGTCTGTTTGGAACCATGGTATTGACTCCCACAAGGGATGTGGGCATTTTAATCATCTCCCAGGTATATTTTAGCTTTCTTTTAGGATTGTCGTGAAATGAAAGATATACCGGACTGCCCGGCTCCGAGCACTCTTTCATAGATCCTGAATTTGCACAGTGGGCTGTAACCAGGTCGCCGTTATCGAGCCTTACATCCGCAAGAAAGCGTTTATATCTTTTGACCAGGGTTCCGGGTGTAAGCTCAGGCCATGAGAGGCCTTGTGAGTTTGTCTTGTTTTTATTTTTTATCATTTATTTGAAATCCTGTTTTATTTTTGATAAGAAATGGAAACAGGCATTTACTACTGCACAGAAGAATAAAAATCAATATGACACCTGAAAATCTTAAAAAAAAACTCGACAACCTTTACAATCAATATAACCGGCGCAGGTATGTTCACCCGGACCCCCTTGAATTTCTGTATTCATACAAAGAAATAAGGGAACGTGAAATTGTGGGCCTTATTGCATCTTCGCTTGCATACGGAAGGGTTGCACAAATTTTAAAGAGCGTTTCATTGGTGCTTGATAAGATGAATTCGTCTCCTTTTATATTTTTAAAGGATTCAGATTTTAGATCTATTTACAATGCATTTGATGGGTTTAAACACAGGTTTGCCGGTTCAGGTGAGCTTGCCGCTTTCCTCTTTGGAATAAAAAACGTGATTAACCGATTTGGTTCCCTTCATGAATGCTTTTTAGCCGGCTTTTCAAAAAACAACAAGAATGTAATCCCTGCCATGACTTTTTTTTCAACTCAACTTACTGCAGGCAAAAACAAACCGGGGCATCTTGTTGCCTTGCCTGAAAAAGGGAGCGCCTGCAAGAGAACGAATCTTTTTTTAAGATGGATGATAAGAAAAGACAGAGTCGATCCGGGAGGATGGGCCGGCATACCGTTATCTAAACTCATAATCCCCCTTGATACACACATGCACAGAATAAGCCTTGCTTTGAATCTCACAAAAAGAAAACAGGCAAATATGGTAACAGCTCTTGAGATAACAGCCGGTTTTAAAAGGCTGGTTCCTGATGATCCTGTAAAATACGATTTTGCACTCACACGGTTTGGAATCAGGGATGATTTGGATGTTGACTGTGTTATCCCCCGGCGATCATAAGCGTAATGTGAATGTTATCTCCATCTCTTACCTGCTTAGCCAGTTCACCTGGATATGCGCTTTTCAGATTAACATAAATTTCAATAACGTTAACCAATTTACCCTTTTTATTAAACAGGACTTTACCCATGCCGGGGAACTGCCTGACTAAATTGTCAAGGCAAGTACCCACCGTATTTCCCTCAACCTCGACGATATCTAAACCATTTGTAAATTGGCGGTGAGTCCTATGAATGTTTATTTTTATGCTCACACCTTACTCCTTTTTTCTTCAAATTATAGTAGTTGTCATAAATATGTTCCGTTTTAAATGAGGAAACTGTCTGAGTGTATTAGAGATCGTAAAGAAAGAACTTGAGCGCAATATCGTCAATATGTTAAGATAGTTATAATGCATTGTTCAATTATAATATAGCCGGTCTGTTCTTTCTTTACGATCTCTTATATACGAGTTTTTCATCGTTTAAAACGGAATATATTTATGGCAAACAGTATATAACCAGCGGTTTCGTAAAATATATTATCAAAAGAATAATATTCATATGGTAAATTGGAAAATGTATTAAAAAGCTAAAGATCTGTTCCCAAAGAGGCTAAATAATAAAAGTACTCCTGGACAAACTTGCCTGAAACAGTATCGGCCAAAGAAAAGGATAAGGTCTTTTCTTCAAGGAATGATCCGGAAAGTGCAAAAAAGATGTTCTGGGAAATGTTAAAAATATCACGATTAATATGATCAAGATTAACCGCGCCATCATAAACGCTATATAACCTGCATCTTATCGGTCGATATTCAAATAGAGAGCACCTGGATTCTCTATTTAGCGGACATAAAAGCTTTTCCCTGTCATAGGTTTCGATCAAAGCCTTTTTGCCTTCATCAGGATCATATCCTTTTTTACATAGTCGGGCTTTCATGTCTCTTGTCTTTTTGCATACCTTGGCAGCCTGGTGAATGGTCTCAGTTCTCAAATTACTGGTAAGGTTGCGATTCATCATATTGCTCAGGTAAATAACCTCTATAAACTGCAGATCAAAATATTGAGAGCAACATTCTGAAGATTCGAGTCCGCATATTTTAGCATAGCTGTGAGTTTTGCCCGACTTTTTAATGTCTTCATTTATTTTTTTAATCAGGGCTTCATAATCAGAAAAATAGACGCTTAAATCAACAACGTTTCTCGCTTCAAGTGAAGGCTCTCTGACCTTCAGAACTTTCGATTTTTTTTCGTATTTTTTTAAAAGCTTCCACTGTATATAATTGGCCGGAGCGGCACTTGTGTTTCTCATCTTTTGGGTGGCAACTTTCAGGCCAAGTCCTCTTCTCAGCAAATAGGAGGTTACAAATGTGCCTGTTCGCCCAATACCGTGGCGGCAGTGCACCAGGGTTTTTTTGCCTAGATAGATCGCTTCATCCAGCCAAGCAAGGGCTCTTTCCATGTCATCCATATCAGGAGTATTTTCGTCCTGGATCGGCAGGTAATAAACCTCAAAGCCTGACTTATTTTCTATTTCATGCAGGTCATCGAACTCAGCGCAAAGGTTGATTATGGCATTGATCCCCTGTTTTTTAATAGAATCGAGTTCAACAAACGACAGGGGTGCATGACCCACCGCCAGATAATCCGTAATCCATGTAAGCCGGTAAGCCGGATCTATTTTTGATTTACGGTGGGCGGTGGACGATCGAAAATTTAAGGCTTTTAAGCATTTTTTTAAAAGCTTTCGTCCTGATTCGATCTTCATGCTTCATTCTCCACTTTTAAATAATCACATCTCAACTGAAGCGAAATGATATCGTCCGTTCATGAACTCTTCTACAAAATTTTCCACCATGGTGCTGTCTTTAAGATACATATCCATTAATCTTGTACAACCGAGAAGACGTCCGATAATATCCAGTTTCTGTTCAATCGATTCCTTTTCGCCTCCTTTTAGCTCTCCATCTATAAGATCGTTTATCATATTCACTTTGAATCCAAGTCGATCCAGAATGCTGCTCAGAAAATCGGCCCTTAACATTCTCTTATCAATGTCAGCCCCTCCCCCGGAAAACTTGAACAGAATATAATTATTTTTTGCTTGATCTCCACAAATTGCATCTACAATAACAAAATGATAACCAAACCGCAGATTCAGATTAAGGTAGTCGTGGGAGAGAACCGCATAACTTGCAAACATGGTCGATTTTGCGCTGATGATCCCCCCGCTCATAACAATTTTGTCATACTCCGCCCAGTCAAAGTGGGTAAAATCCGACCAGGTTATATCAGGATGGGTCAAACCATTAAATATTGCTTTCATGGGAATGCTGATGATATCGTCCATCATAACTGTTTTTTGACCAGAGTGGTTTTTCCTTATGCCGCCACCGACATCCACTACATAAAAGAGCATGGGTAATTTTGAAAGTAATTTTTTAGCCCCTCCCAGCTTTCTGATCCGCTTATCTCCCATGTGAAACATCTCCTGGACTGCCTTTTCATGGGTAAATCGGAGAATATCGTGAAGGGACCTGGATCCTTCCGGGATAAAAGACTCAGCCTGCGGATCAGTGAGTCGCAAAGGTGAAATAAAATCTATGACATATCTCAATTTGCGTGTAAAGGGGCTGTCTGACAACAGGTCTCTTCGTGCACAGGGGCTTTCCAGCATTTCCTGAACAATTCCATCATAGACCGCTCTGCCGTCCGCATGCACAGTCACATCATTCCCATGGGTCAGCCGGGTGGTTGCCACACCGGTATTTACCAGGGTCGGCACTCCAAACTCACGCGCGACAGATGCAAAATGACCGGCAGTGCTTCCTGTATCAGTGACCACGGCATTTAACTTATTCATCACCGTGACATAGTTGGGAGAGGCGTTCCTGGATACAAGGACCGCACCTTCATGCAGATTTTCAAGATCGGATTCGCGCTCTATCCTGAACACTTTTCCTGCGCCAATTCCGGAACAGGCCATTTCTCCACCCGACACCTGAAGATGATTTTCTATATCTTCAAACTTGCATTCAAGAGGCTTTATGTCAGTTTCTTCAAACCGAAGCGGTCTTGATTGAAGCAAAAAAAGCCGGTCATCACTGTCCATGCACCACTCAATATCCTGTGGTTCTTTAAAATGCTTTTCGAGCTTCATTCCCCAGTCGGCCAGAATGAGGGCGGATGCCTCGTCAAGGGAATGTAACTGCTGCTTTTCGTCATCAACAGCAACAATCTCAGTGGAATTCTTTGGTGAAAAGACCATCTGTGTTGATTTGATCCCTGTTTTTTTCCGGATGATTTCAGGTTTGTCTTCCTTTGTCACGTTAATAATATCTGCTGAAACCTCACCTCCCACCAATAATTCACCCAGTCCCCAGATGGAGTGAATGGCCAGGCTTTTTAAGTCAAAGTCTTCCATATCTTCAGTATAAATAACTCCACTTACAGCCGAATCGATCATTTCAAGAGCTGCAACCGCCATGGGAGTTTCCGTATCCAAAAGTCCATAGCTGATCCTGTAATAAAGCGCCCTTGGCAAGTATTTGCTGGCTATGACCGCTTTATAGGCATCAAGCATGCCGTCTTTAGTTACGTTAAGAATGGTCCGGTACTGGCCTGCAAAAGACGAGCGGGTGTCCTCGCCCACGGCGCTGCTCCGCAGGGCCAGCCTGACATCCTTTCCTGCTTGCCCTTGAAGCCAGTCATAAGCGTTGAGGATGTCCTCTTCCATGTCAGGGGGGATTTGAGCTTTGGTCACAATATCAACTATCTCATGTGAAATGATATTCAAGGAGGCGGTGGAGTTGATGTCCAGCCTGCATAACCTTTCATCAATCGATTTTCTCAAATCATTATACTCAATAAAGTAGCAAAAAGCGTTGGTGGTTATCACCATCCCACCGGGTATGGGAAGTTGCAGTTCTCTTTCGATGATAGACAGGTTCAAAGCCTTACTGCCGACTAGGGACTGGCCATCAAGAGGAATCTTATTTAATGGCATTGTAAAGGGAGCAGAAGTATTACACTCTTTGGAGGAGAAAATGAAATTTATATAGGAGTCGAGTTTTTTAAAATAATCATTCAATTCAGGGTAACAGGTGGGACACATTTTTCCAAAGTCCTTCAGCATCGTAGAAACATAACGAGACAGATCATTATATTTATCCTCGATTAACTTAAAGTCCACCCTTCGTTGATTATAATATATCTCTTCCAGTTCCGCCATCAGTACATGGACCTGTTGGTCATGCGTCAAAAGAGATTTAAAAGCCTCATACTTATCCTTAAGCGCCTTTGTCGGGGAAAAAAGTTTATAGGTCCAATGCTTAAACAGGTTGGGTATATGCATCATTCAGTTCCTTTATGCGCGATTATGTCAAAAGTTTTTCCACAAACAGTAAGGGATCCTGTTTATCCTTTACCATGATGGTCTGCTCTATTTCTTAAAAATTTTTGATATATTCACCATAGCCTTCTTTTTCCAAATCTTCTTTTAAAATAAAACGAAGCGAGGCCGAGTTCATACAGTAACGAAGTCCGGTTGGTTCAGGCCCATCAGAGAATACATGTCCGAGGTGCGAATTGGCATGTTTACTTCGAACTTCTGTTCTTATCGCAAAAATACTTCGATCTTCTACTTCAACAATATTTTCCGGTTCAAGAGGCTTGGTAAAACTCGGCCATCCTGTTTTTGAATCATACTTGTCAGCCGAGGAAAAAAGTGGTTCTCCGGATACGATATCAACATAGATGCCTTGTTTTTTATGGTTCCAGTACACATTGTCAAAAGCCCGTTCCGTATCATCTTTCTGTGTAACCTTATATTGCAACGGGGTCAATTTTTCTTTGAGTTCTTTTTTAGATGGTTTCTTATCGTTTTTATTAAAATTATTGGATTCCTTTGTTTTTATATGATCTCCCCATATTTTTTTTAAGTATGGATCACGGCCGGAACTGTATCTGTATTGTTGATATCTTCCCGGGTTTTTCTTATGGTAATCCTGATGATAGTCTTCTGCATCAAAAAATGTGGATGCTTTTACGATTTCTGTAACGATGGGCTGTTTATATCTTTCGGACTGATCCAGTTTTGCTTTAGATTTTTCTGCCAATGCTTTTTGTTCCTGGCTATGATAAAAAATTGCCGATTTATATTGCGTACCTTTATCAATAAATTGCCCGCCCGGATCGGTGGGATCAAGTTGTTTCCAAAAGACCTCAAGGAGCTCCGAATAGGTTATGTTAGAAGGGTCAAAGGTTATTTGAACGGCTTCAAAATGACCGGTCTGCCCGGTTGAAACCTCCTCATATGTCGGGTTATCTTTAAGCCCTCCGGTATAACCTGATGTAACGTGTTTAACACCTTCCAGTTTTTCAAAAGGGTGTTCCATACACCAAAAACATCCACCGGCAAAGGTTGCTTTGTCCAATTTGGCTTGAGCAGGTGAATCAGTCTGGGTGATCATCAGGGCAGGTAACAGAAATACAAATTTGCTGTTTTTTCCAATCATGTTTATTTCCTCTCAACGATGTTATGCTTTATTATCATTAACTCGATAACGCAACTTCCCAGCTGTATTTAGCAGCAGCTTCTTTTTGTGTCATTTGATATTGTTGCGGGTTGCGGGGTGCGCGTTTCGAGTTGCGGGATACGGGATAAAAAACGCATTTTTTCAGATTAACAACTCGCAACTCGTAATCCGGAACACTTATGTAATAGGCAAATAAACAAGTAACAAAGATGCATTATGGTTAATGATAAATGCCGTTGTAGGGTTAATTGTCTGTCTATTACGGGAAATAGTTATTTTTAGTCTCTTTTATATTTTTTATTTCTTTCATATTGAACAAAAGCAATAATCATACCAACACGAATATTACTAAATTATAGCTTGTAAAATATAATTTTCAGGGTCAGGAAGAACGTTGGGCTGCCCTGTCAACAACACACTGTTTCATGACTTTTTACCACGCCATAAAGGTTGACAAACGGGCATGTATCGTTATAATTTATAAGAAACAGGCTGCACCATTTTTCAAAGGCCCCAATATAGCATTTTGAAAAAATAGATGATTTGGATGCGACCTAGGACACATTTTTCAAAGGATAAAAAATAAATAAAGGAAGGATAATAACATGGCTGATGGCGTAATGGAAGTTGAAGACAGCAGTTTTGATAACGAAGTTTTGCAGTCGGAAAAACCGGTGCTGGTTGATTTCTGGGCACCCTGGTGCGGCCCGTGCAAAGCTATAGGTCCGGTGGTTGAAGAACTCGCCGGCGATTTTGGTGATAAAATAAAGTTTGCTAAATGCAACGTTGATAACAATCCGGTTACTCCGGGAAAATTTGGAATCAAAGCAATTCCAACCCTTATCATATTTAAAGGAGGAAACGTTGCTGAGCAGATTACAGGAATGGTTGCTAAATCAAAACTTGAAGAAGCAATAAATAACGTTCTTTAAAAGCCTGTACCTGAAAAGTACTGATTTCTATTTTTGAATCATCGGCGGTGGCCATTGCGGCTCACCGCCGGTTTTTATTCCGCATTTTCAAAGATCTCCATAATTAATAATATGAAACGACTTGCAGGAATATTTATAATTATATTAATTGTATGTTCAGGTTGCAGCCTGTTTAAAACTAAGGATTTAAAATCCGCAAAAGAGCTTGCGCTGGACGGTATGGATGAATTCAACAGCAATAACTATAAAAGCGCAATTGAATCCTTTGAAAAACTAAAAGACTGGTATCCTTTCAGCAAATACGCAATTCTTGCTGAATTGAAAATCGCTGACGCGCATTATCAACTTCAAGAGTATGAAGAAGCTGTTTTTGCATATGAAGAGTTTGAAAGCCTTCATCCTCGAAATGAAGCTATTCCTTATGTTGTTTACCAGATTGGACTTAGCTATTTCGAGCAAATCGATACAGTAGATCGTGACCAGGCTACGGCATTAAAGGCAATCGAAACGTTCAAAAGACTTAATAAGCAATTCCCTGATAATGAATATCGCGGTATAGCTTTACAGCATATTAATAAATGTCTGAAAAATCTTGCCGGACATGAAATTTACGTTGGGCTTTTTTATTACAAAAGCAAACACTATAAAGCAGCTTTAAAGCGTTTTAAAGCTGTCCTTTCCAGATATCCGGATGTTGGCTTCCACAAGGACGCTCTTTTGTATATAGCCTTGTGTGAAGAAACTTTGAAAAAAGAAAGGGAAAATAAGTAAGAAAGGTCAGATGAAGTTTTATATGCGAATTTCAGGAAAAATGCTTTACACACCTGTGATTATGGTGTAAGAGCCGCACAATCAGTTGAGACAATTTCAAAACGTCCCCTTTTGTCCAATATCTGCGTCAGGCTCAAATTTTAATCCTCGAAATACTACATGTATTCCTGTGGTTAAAATTTTCGCCTCCCTTGATCTTGAATAGATAAGCGGAGACTTCGAAATTGAACATTTTGAAACCGCCTCAGTTTTATAAAAGTATAGAAAAAATTAAGCTTTAAGGAGATCTATATGTCCAGAATTTGTGAAATATGTGGGAAAAAACCTCTCACAGGAAACAATGTCAGTCACGCTCACAATCTAACTAAGCGTCGTTTTAACCCGAATCTTCAAAGAGTAAGAGCGGTTTTAAACGGAAGAACAAAAAAGATAATGGTGTGCACAAGTTGCATAAAATCAGGTAATGTGGTCAAAGCGCCCTGAGCAAACCCTACCCGATACGCTTTATGTCCTGAACATGCTTTATCTTTTTTAAAGCTAATAAAATTTTGTTTAAATGTTCAGTGCTTCCAACATCTATTGTAAAATAGCTTTCGACAATTTTATTTTCATTGGTTGCTGTTTGCGCGTTGATTATATTGGCTTCAAGCTTGCTGATAGTGCCGACAACATCGGCCAGTAGTCCCATTCTGTCATAGGAACGGATCCTGATTTTTACAGGATATTTTTCATCAATTTCCTCATTCCATTCTACATCGATTTGTCTTTCAGGATTCATATTCAAGGCATTAATACAACCTGCACGGTGGACGGTAACGCCATATCCCTTGGTAATATAGCCTGTAATGGGATCTCCTGGAACCGGCTGGCAGCACTTACCAAACTTTATCAGGATGTCATCTGCACCTTTTACAATTACTCCGGATTTGGGTTTCTTTTTCTTTACGCGACCGATTATCTTGTTAAAAATAGATTCCTGTTTGTCCTCCAGTTCGGGCTTTGGAGCAAATTTTCGTACTACCTGCAAGGGGGTGATTTTGCCGTAACCAACGTTTGCAATAAGATCATCTACTGTCTTGAATCCGAAATGCCCGGCTACCTTCTCCATCTCCTCTGATTTCATTGATGCATTGAAATTAAGGCGGTATTTACGAAATGCTTTTTCACACATCTCACGGCCAAGACTTAAGCTTCGATCTTTTTCCTGGGTTTTAATCCACTGCCTGATTCTTGACCGAGCCTTAACCGTCTTCACAAATTTCAGCCAGTCTTTGCTCGGATGATGATTTTTTGATGTGATAATTTCAGCAATATCGCCTGTTACCAGCTCATGTTGGAGGGGAACCATCCGACCGTTAACTTTGGCACCGCTGCATTGGTTCCCAACTTCCGTATGTATTGCATAGGCAAAATCAACAGGCGAGGCACCTTTTGGAAGTGATTTAATTTCTCCTCTGGGAGTAAAAACATAGACTTCATCCGGAAAAAGATCGATGCGGACATTTTCCAGAAACTCACCGGGGTCGCGAAAATTTTCCTGGTTTTCAACCAGATTTTGAATCCAGGCGTATGTTTGGCTTATATTCTCATCAATACTTTTGCCTTCTTTATAGCTCCAATGGGCGGCAATGCCTGATTTTGCAACCTTATCCATCTCCCATGTTCGTATCTGTATTTCTATCCGCTCACCAAAAGGCCCGATAACCGTGGTGTGGAGAGCTTGATACATGTTCGGTTTCGGTCGCCCGATATAGTCCTTGAACTTGATGTCAATAGGTTTCCATAGAGCATGGATAAGCCCCAATGCTTCATAGCACTGGGGTATTGTATCGAGTATTATCCTGAAAGCGATAATATCATAAACATCATCAAATTCGAGGTTCTGACTGACCATTTTCTGGTATATGCTGTAGTAATGCTTGTTTCTGCCAAGGATTTTGCATTTCAAGTTGGCCGCACCCAACTTTTTTTTCATGTAATCTTTTACAGTTTCAACATATTTTTCACGCTCCGGTTGATCTTTTCGGACAAAACCTTTTATTTCGGAATAATCTTCCGGCTGAAGATACATAAAAGAAGTATCTTCAAGTTCCTTTTTTATCCAGTAAATGCCCAGGCGGTCTGCAATAGGAGAATAAATATCAAGGGTTTCCTGGGCAATCTTTTTCTTTTTTTGTTCGTTCTTATGAAATTGTAGCGTTCTCATGTTATGCAGCCGGTCAGCCAGCTTTATCAAAACGACCCTTATGTCATTTGCCATGGCAAGGATCATTTTCCGTATACTTTCAGCCTGACGCGCCTGCGAGCTGCGAAAGGGAAGTTTGCTTAGTTTTGTCACGCCGGACACTATATTAAGAACGTCCTGGCCGAACATTTCTTTTATATCTTCCTCAGTTGCACTGGTATCTTCAATTACGTCATGCAAAAATCCGGCAGCTACGCTAACAACATCGAGATTCATATCAGCCAGAATACTGGCGACTTCAAGGGGGTGGGAAAGGTATGGCTCACCGGACAGTCGCATCTGTCCATCGTGAACCCTTGCAGAGTAGATATAGGCTCGATCTATAATATCAAGGTCTGCATCCGGATTGTTTTCGGACATTTTATCAATTATGTCGCTGATACGGATCATTTATTGTACTCGTTGACGCCCATTCGGAAAAAAAAGGCTACCATTTATGATTCTTCTCCAAATTATTTGTTGAATAGGATTCCAGGATTCCAGGGGTCAAGGGTTCAAGTGAATGCAAACGGCTTGATACAGATGACATAAACACTTGCGTTTTTTCTGCCCTTACTCCTTAATATTTTCAAAGTATGTCTAAATAAAAAAAAGGTTGCAAGAGTCAGGGGTTTTTCTGTGTGTATTTGTTTTTTGGTCATTTTCACTCGAACCCTTGACCCCTTGAACCCTGATCAATCGACCAACTCTTTGGGAGATGATCCCCACTTAATTAATATGCCTTGGCAAAAACTACCCGGCCATTGGAGCTTTTCCCACAGCATATACAATTTCCTCCGCCGGTATCGCTTTCAAAGGGTATACACCGGATTGTAACCTTAAGGTCTTCCTTTATTTTTGACTCACATTCATCCGAACCGCACCATGAAGACAGTGCAAATCCGCCGTGAATCTCAGGTTTATCCTGATTATCAGGGGTAAAATAGTCCTGGAACTTCTTTTTATCGTCAATAATTATAGTATGTTCTTTTTTAAATGACAAGGCCCGGTCAAAAAGAATCCGTTGAATTTCATCTAAAATATTTGTTATTTCACCAACAAATTGATTTCTTTTTATTGATTCTTTGTCCCTTTGGTTCCTGTCTCTCCTCGCGACAAATACTGAATTATCCGCAATATCTCTTGGCCCGATCTCAACTCTAAGCGGTATTCCTTTTTTAATCCAGTCCCAGCCCCTTGCACCACCTATATCGCGATCGTCTATTTCCACACCTATCATACGGTTATGATATTTTATGTCCTTAAGCTCTCTTGCCAGGCTTTTTGTATATTCCATTACTTTTTGTCTGTCTTTGTCCTTTCTGATGATTGGCAAAAGAACTACATGCGAAGATGCTATTTTGGGAGGGAGGATAAGGCCGTCGTCGTCACCATGAGTCATTATGAGTCCTCCGATAAGGCGTGTAGATGATCCCCATGAGGTTGTCCATGCATATTCCTCTGTTTCTTTGGCAGACTGAAACCGGATATCGGACGACCGTGCAAAATTCTGTCCAAGAAAGTGTGATGTGCCTGCCTGAAGGGCTTTTCTGTCTTGCATCATTGCTTCAATACACAAAGTGTCTACTGCGCCGGGAAACCTTTCAGAAGCTGATTTTCTCCCCCTGATTACAGGCATAGCCAGGTATTCTTCAGCATGCTTTGCATAAATATCGAGCATCATTTGAGTGCGCTCAAGGGCTTCCTCTTTTGAAGCATGTGCCGTATGACCTTCTTGCCACAAAAACTCACTGGTCCGTAAAAACAAGCGGGTTCTCATCTCCCACCTCACCACATTTGCCCACTGGTTGATCAACACCGGAAGGTCGCGGTAACTGCTGACCCATTTTGAAAATGAATCTCCAATAATTGTTTCGGAAGTAGGGCGCACAACCAGGGGTTCCGTTAACCGGCCTGCGGGTTGAAGACCGCCATCCGCCCCTTTTTCAAGTCTGTGGTGAGTTACTACAGCACATTCCTTTGCAAAGCCTTCTACATGCTCAGCTTCTTTCTCAAGAAAGCTTAGGGGAATAAACAGGGGAAAGTATGCATTTTTTACTCCTGTTGATTTAAACATGTCATCAAGAGCATGCGTTATATTTTCCCAGAGAGCATAGCCCCAGGGTTTAATTACCATGCAGCCCCTGACCGGAGATCTTTCCGCAAGGTCTGAAGCCTTGATTACCTGCTGATACCATTCTGAGTAGTCTTCAGCCCTTGTGGGCGTAATTGCTGTTTTTGTCTGGTTTGTCATAATATTCCTTTCTCAACTTGCTGCTTGTGTTACTTCTTTTTCATATTTTTCAATTTCTTCCAGTAGAATTTCAACCAGTTTCTCTTCGGGAAATTTTCGAACAATCTTTCCCTGTTTGAAAAGTATGCCAATACCATCTCCGCCGGCGATACCGATATCTGCTTCTTTTGCTTCTCCTGGTCCGTTTACAACGCACCCCATGATTGCAATTTTTATCGGTGTGGATTTTAATAATAGAGACTTTTCAAGTTTCTCAACAATTCCAAAAAGATCAATATTGCAGCGACCACACGTCGGGCAGGATATGATTTCCGGTCCATATCTACGAATATCGAGCCCTCTTAATATTTCGTATCCAGTCCTTACCTCTTCAACAGGATCTCTTGTCAAAGAGACACGAATGGTATCACCGATACCTTCTGCAAGGAGCATTCCGATGCCCAGGGAAGATTTAACAATTCCCGAATAAAGACCCCCGGCTTCCGTCACGCCAAGATGAAGGGGAAGATCAGTCTTTTCCGAAAGGAGTCTGTATGCTTTAACTGTTCTGTGGACGTCGGACGCTTTTATTGATACTTTTATTTCGTGAAAATCAAGAGATTTTAATAAATCGATATTTCGCATAGCGCTTTCTACCATCGCTGCCGCACACGGGCCTTTATATTTTTTTAGTAAATCTTTTTCAATAGATCCTGAATTAACCCCTATGCGAACAGGAATATTAAAGTCTTTGGCACAATCAACTATCGCTTTGACTTTTTTCCTGCTGCCTATATTTCCCGGGTTTATTCTCAGACCGTCCGCACCTGCCTTTGCCGAAGCTATTGCAAGACGATAATCAAAATGAATGTCGGCAATAATTGGAACAGATATTGTTTTCTTTATTGAAGAAATTGCTTCAGCAGCCTCTATAGCTGGAACGGCAACCCTTACTATCTCACATCCGGCAGCCTCTAAACGCTGTATTTGAGCAACAGTAGCCGGGATATCCTGTGTAAAAGTATTTGTCATGGACTGGACAGAAACAGGAGCCATGTCCCCTACCTTTACTTTGCCGACCATAACAGGCCGGGTTTTTTTCCGCTTTATGTTAAAAGGCATGAGCTTTTATACTTCAGATTTACAGAAAAAACAATTACAAAAAATATGGCTTGAATAAAGAAAATGCCTCTGATAACAATTATTATGTTTAGTGCAGCAAATTGTTTTATAATCCTCAATAAAGGAGTTTCAATGGATTCTGGGCAAGGAAATAGTTTCGCCAAAAAGCATAAGGGTAGCATAAAGCTTGATCCTTCAATTAAAGAAGCAGTTTTAAAAGGTTCAAAGGAAGAGAAACTCCCCTGTGCTGTTGCATTTAAAATCGCAAAAGAACTGGGAGTTGAAGCGTCTGAAGTAGGAAAGACGGTTGATCTTTTAAATTTTCGGCTTGTGAAGTGCCAGCTTGGATTGTTCGGCTATTTGCCGGAAAAAAAGATTATAAAACCACAAAACACTGAAAATCAGGATTTAAAAGATGCAATTTCTAGTGCGCTTGTTGATGGAAGACTTCCTTGCAAGAATGCATGGGATATTGCATCTGAATTTAAAATAAGAAAGATGACTATAAGCAGTGTTGTTGATGCGCTGGGAATTAAAATAAAACCCTGCCAACTCGGAGCATTCTGATTAATTACATTTTTTATACCCCATCCGCTTGCGGTGGGGTTTCCATTAGTTCCCAAGGCGAGAAGGCGAGAAGGCGAGGGTCGCATAGGCGAGGGTCGGGCCACAGTAACCTATTGTAAAGGCGAGGGTCGGGCCACAGTAACCTATTGTAAAATTGATAAAAGATGCTAAAAAATACCAGCATTTTGGTCTTAATCGGCCAGTTTTTCCCCTAAAACTGGCCGATTAAGGATGGTGGTGGTTGATCCCACAAAAATGTGTTTCCGGTATCCAGTTTATTAGCCTCCCCATATAGCGTCTGGCCTTCCCGAAGTTCAAAGGTATCGTCAGTGCTTATTATCTTTCTACCTTGGGCTCTAAACCCAAGGGCTTCTTTTATTTTCTCAATAAACATTTTACTTCCGACAGCAATACTCCGTGTCCATCTGTTTTCTTTATCACAATTATCTGTCTGTGTGGCGCTGTCCACCCATTTGTAATGGGCATCTTTCAGATCATCATAGTTTTCAAAGTTCAGTAACTCCATCAGCCGATCAAAATCAATAATGCCTTTCCTTCTTCTGTGATTCTGGATTTCATTATATCCACAAAACTTCCATTGTTCGGGATTTTCCACCACACCGGCACGAACCATATTTAGGTCGATATAGGTGATACATTGCCTTAAATAGCGGTTACTTTCCACTGCCGTAGCATGATAACGATCTTCCCAAAATGCACCCTTTCTGTTTTTACGGATATTGTATTCCTGACCGGTTCTACCGGCTACCAGCTTTATCGAATCCGGGATGACATTCCGGCCTCCATTATCAAATACAAGCAGGTGGATATGGTTTGATGTGACCATATAATCTAATACACTCAAACCGCTGTATTTTTTCTTCGCCTGGTATAGCCACTCAATCCATCTCCGCCGGTCTCGTGGAAATTTTAAAAGAAATTCTCTCTTATGACAGCGATGGGTTATTTACCCCGTTAAACCTTTTCTTACTTTGTTTAACTGGGGTATGCCAGACATGATATATAATGTCGTTTTGCGCGAGCCATTTTTTGATCAATTCTCTTAATAGGGCAGTTTTAGGGGATAAACCGGCTGATTAGGGCCGTTTTAGGGACGTTTTTACGCTTTTTTTAAGGTAATGTCAATTGCTTAGCGTGGCCCGACCCTCGGTTTTCTCGGTTTATCCTTCTCAAACGAATATTAAACAACATATTTAAAGGCGACCTTCCTTCCAAAAAACATTTTGCTCAATACATGCGCCATAAATATCGACGCAACTGCAGACCCAATACGATTCGACTGGCGGCCACTTCGCTAAGCCAATTTCTGGATTTCTTTCGTGATAGGGGTAAACAGCATATCGAACAAATTGAAAGGGAAGATATTGAGGCTTTTGTTGAAAGCCAACAGGATCGAGGTTTAAAGCCACGCACGGTACGCAGCCGTTTGTGTGCAGTGTATGCTTTTATGCATTTTTTAATCGACAACAAAGTGTTGGGGCACGAATTGCTTGAAAGAAGAATCCAGTTAAAACTTCCCGAACAACTTCCCAGGGCTATAGAGCCGCAGGATATAGAACAGCTGCTTTCGGTAATCAATCATGTTCGTGACCGTGCCATGATATTGCTATTATTGAGAACCGGCATGCGGATCGGCGAATTGATAAGCACCAAATTACATGATGTGGATTTGAACAAGCAACGCATATTAATCTACGAAGCCGAAAAGACCAGATTGGGACGCGTTGTTTATTATAGTGGCGATGCCCAAGAAGCCCTGTTGTCATGGTTAAAGGTGAGAAACACCTTCAAGGAAATGCTCTTTTATGCTCAGGGGCGTGAATCCATCGGTTATGAAGCTTCCCGCAGCATGTTCAACAAGTATTTAAAAAAAGCGGTCCTGGAAGACCGGGGATACACGCTTCACTGCTTGCGGCATACATTTGCCACAGATCTTCTAAATGCCAGGATGCCGCTGGAGTGCTTGAGGATTTTGCTGGGCCACACCAGCCTGGATGTTACCCGAATATACGCCCGGCTTACCGATAAAACCCGTGAGCGAGAGTATTTTACGGCAATGGATCGAATCCTGAAGGGAGAAAGCGATGCAGATAACCAATGTGATTATTAACTTCCGACGGCATCTGAAGCGTCGCAATTACTCTAAGCATACGATTAAATACTATCTTTATATTATCCGGCAATATGTTCTGTGGCTGGATGTACCGCTTGAGCAGGCAACGGTCGAAAAAGTAGATGCCTATATTGATCACCTTCACCGCAAACGCCTGCATCCTGCAAGCATCAACCTTTATCTGGTCATTCTCCGGGTATTCTACAATTACCTCAAATATGACGAGAGCATACCACTGGCAAATCCGATCAAATGCAATCGCCGGCTGCGTGAACCTAAACCATTGCCAAAAGCGTTACGGGACCAGGAAGTTGAACAGTTACTGGATGTAATTAAAAGCAAGCGTGATATGGCCATGTTCAATTTGATGCTCAGATGTGGGTTGCGGGTGGAAGAGGTCTCCAATTTAACGCGTGCTGCAGTTAATCTCAAACGGCGTAGAATCCTTGTTCAACAAGGTAAAGGCGGCAAAGACCGGGTTGTCTATATCAGTGACGATGCCCATGATGCATTGCAGGCATACCTCGATGAGAGATCATCTTATCGAAAAAAGAAGGTCTTTTTAGTTGAACGGGGAAAATATAAAGGGCACCCGATCTCGGTACGCGGTATTCAAAAACGCATGGAATTTTATGCAAAAGAAACGTCTATAAAAGTATCCTGCCATCGTCTGCGGCACACCATGGCCACCCAGCTATTAAACGCCGAAGCAGAAATTGAAACGATCCAGGATCTACTAGGCCATAACTGGATCACCACCACCCAAAGATATTGTAAGCTATCGAATTTGAAGGTGCAAAGAGATTACTTCAAGGCCATGAGGCGTGTCCAGCAGCACTCGGTTCAACCCTCGTTTAACGCGATGCTTGATGCTTGAAAAGGATGAAAAGTAACAAATTGCTTGACATATACAAAAAATAAAGGCAGGTAAATAGAGCATAACTTATCAATAACAATAGTAAAATTAGATCTCACTACGCTTTACTCCAACATATGCAAACTTTGGGAGACTTCTAAAAAGTTGTGATATCAGATTGTTAATCGAAGTTTTAACTCGTCTTCCAATTCTGTCAAATCAAGCAGTCGACCACCAATCCACATACGGACAACATTTGACAATATCTCTTAATTTGATGTATGTTCACTTATGTCGTTAATAAAAAATAAAAAAGGGAAGAAGTCATGCACAATGCTATAAGGATAGGAATATTAGTTACGATCGGCCTTACCTTAACTATTATTTCAGGATGTGCTCCCGCAAAGGTTTGGATAAGCAGTCCTGAGATTCAAACTTCCGGCAATTCATATTATGAGGCACGGTTGGAGCCTGTAACCGGGAAGTATAGTTTTTTCGTTTCCTTTCACCTTACGGTCACCAACAAATCCGATAACGAATTAAAAATAAATTGGAACAAAACACGTTATATTCAAAATAACCGCCGGTTTGGTGTTTTTGTATTTAAGGGCATTAAACCTGAGGATATTAAAAATTTAACAATACCTCCCGATATCATTCCTGCCGGGGACACTTTTTCAAAAGTGATCTCACCATATAAGCTGTTGGCACGTGCTCCGATTAGAGATAGTAGTAAAAATAAAGTTGAATCAAGTATTATGCCAGGCATAATACCAAACGGTAAAAACGGTATCCTTCTGGTTGTCAGCCAAAATGGAAAAGAGGTAGTGGAGCAAATGTCGGTAAATATTGTAGAAAGTAAAAAATGATGAAATGAAAGATACAACCGGTTGGATCTATAAGACAGAACTGAATGACACTGCCAACAAATCAGTCGCTCTATACAAGTAACTGGCAAAGGTTGGGAACCAGGAACAGATTGTAGGTTTTTATTTTTTAAACACGGTCCTTAAATTTTCAAACATAGGCCGAATTTTCCTTTCTACTATAGTTCGCCCCACTTTTTTGGCGACTCGCTTTCCGATTGTAATATTCACCTTTTCCGTAAACACTTGGTTCAGCAATACAACCAGCGTACCATTTTTATAAGGAAAACATCCGATGACCACCTGCAAGCTGTTTAGGGAGTGACTCATGTAGTACTGCCGTTCAGTAATAAGGGCATAGTCCGGCTGAATATCCAGGACCCAATGTTTGAGCGCGAACATGGGGCGACCTTCTTCCAGTTGTTTTACCAAAAAAAACTGATGAACGAAATTGGATACATTCTGGTCCGGATAGAACCGAAGGAAGCGATAATAGGTTGGGAATTTTTCTCTTAATATAACCATTGATTCAGTTGCGGCAATCAGTTCCTTTGCGGGGCTTGCCTGTTCGGAAGCACTGATCTGATAGGTTGCCATGCCTTTAAGTCCCTTTCTCCGATAAGACAAATACCTGTTTTTCAAAACCTCACCCATGACTTTGGACATTTCGCTACTACCGGTTGTACCTGTTTTCACTCTTTTAGAGGCATGATTGAATAAAGCTATTTCTTTCCTACTCAAATTATAATTATCGCCAGGACCGATGGACATCAATTGTTCCACCTCGCCCGATTCTGATGGGCCGAAGGTTACCTTATTGAATATGCCGGCCAGTTCGGAAGCTGAATCTTTGCCGGTAATTTCCTGAATAAAAAGAACGCCCGGAGTCTCCTTGCTGGTGGATTGGCGCTGTAAAACGTCAACTGTTTTATTTAACGGCGCCGGAATCAGAACACTCATGGTGATATCCAGTTCCGTGTCGATCTCACTATCCGGCCGGCCAATGATAACGATTTCTCCGCTTTCAAGTGATTTCAAATGTGGTTTCAATATCGTACTGTCAATGAGTTCTTTTGCCGTAATAGGGGATTGGGCAAAAGATTCCGATACGTAAATGATTTGACAAAAACAAAAGATTACCACTAACAATTTTCGAATTACCATAGTTAAATTCTCCTTTTCCTACTTGCCATTATTACTAATCATTTATTACTTTCTACTATACTTACCGACATTTGCTCCACTACCTCTTTTCCATTTTGGCTGACAACCAGAATGATACCGTTTTTACCGTTTGGTATGATGCCTGGCATAATACTTGAGTCAGCTTTATATTTACTACTATCTCTAATCGGGGCACGTGCATCCAGGCGGGCGGGCGATGTGAAAACAGGAGACAGAATCCATCCGATCACCATTAACGAACCGAGGAATATTCGAAGCTTTTTATGAAATATTTATAATTTCAACGCTTGCTACCTTCTTTTCGTTTCCAATGTTAAAAATATTCTTCAGAACCAAATTATTTTTAATAGAAGTTCTCCCCAATAAAGTCATCTGCTGCTTCTTCCGTCAACTTCACATGCCCACATATTAAACATATATATGAATAGGGAATTTCTTCAAAACCAGTTTCAAGGGCTTTTATATCTTTACTGCCACAGAAAAAATACTGATTGAAAATGGCTGGATACATCTGCCAACTAATGGATCATCAAAGATTTTAGGAACTCTTATTTTTGATGTATCTCGCATTCTATTATTCAGCGTTATAACGTCGGGCGTGAGATGCGTGGTAAATGCATAACAAATTTGTACGGCTTTTACGGTAAACCGTCTGGTCTCTTCACGTCAGCTCCACGCCATTGATAAAGGCATCACCTAAAATCTGGAGAAACCCGCAGTGTTCTCCAAAAAAAATACCCGCCGCTATTCCCAGCCCCATACCGATAAGAATCTGACTGGATAAACTGAGTTTCTTTTTTTCAGTTTTCATTTTAATCTCGGCATTAGGCTTTTATTTAAACTTCACCGTCTCGAATTTCTTCTCGAGCGGAGTCCCTTTGTAAATAATATCCTCCTCCTTAAACTCACAATTTAAAAAGATACACCAATACTGAGCGCAACACCATAATGCGTGTCGTATTCACCGCTAATGGTTCCAGCTACCGGGACATTTAAATTTGTGAATTCGCCGTCGCCAAACTGAAAGTAGGTAATATCCACATCTACTTTGCGCTTACTTTTCAACTGATGCTCCACACCAGCACCGATTGCCCACATTGCATCGTACCTCGCAAAAATGTTGCGGTCTTCGTCATCCATACCGGATGATAGATACATGACACCACCCTGGAGGGTCCAATCAGACCGCAGGGCATAGGTAGCCCCCAGAGAAGCTCCATACATATCCTTGTACTTGGAGCCCTCTTTTGAGATCGAGGTATCCCCTATTGTGATGTTGTCGATATTATAATTTGAAAAATCCAGCCACAGGACATCCGAACTCACTGTCCATCCATTGTCAAAATCATGGAATACGCCTACCATCACCGACTGTGGCTTATTGGCGTCCATGGAAATATCCTGATTGAGAACCCCGGCATTATCCAAAAGTGATTGACGGGCAGCACTCAGGTTGGAAAACTCCGGTTTCCCTTCGTCATCGGACTTCACCTCGGAACGGTACACAACGCCGATTCTTGTCTGTGGATTAACTTCATAAAGTAAGCCCACATTTCCCCCGATTCCTATACCATCAGCTTCAAGTTCAAAATCACCGTCAGATTGACCTACCCCATTGAACACAGACTTCTCCAAAGTATATTTGGAATAATTCAAAGACAGGGAAACGCCGACGGAGAGTTTGTCGTTAACACGGTAAGCAACAGATGGGACAACACCGATAAATACCAGAGACCACTCCTCGACAAGGTAACGACCCGCCCATGTATCATTATAGGTACCGCCAAACCCTGTCACCGCATTGGGCCCAATACCTATGGCCCACTTATCATTCAGGGGCCGTACATAATATAAACCAGGTAGAAAAATAAATCCATCATCCTCGATTGTATTCTCAACACTCTGTCCCCCCACGGTAAATTCCGTAACGCTGTCCGTATAAATGACCTGCAGGTTTACATACCACGCCGGTTCTTTAAAGCGGGTCATGCCTGCAGGGTTCAGAAAGACTGTCTCGGCCGTATCAGCCTTAGCCGCAAGCCCGGTAAATGCCGGGTCTGCAGCAAATATCGGGAAAGAGACGCTGGACAGCAGCCCAACGATGAGGAATATACAAAGACTTCTCCTTTTGTTGCTTATTTGAATCATATGATCCTCCTTACCCAATGAAAAACGAACAATGATAAATGAAAAATTGATGCCTTCGTAAAAAGTCAAAAAGTTTCAAATGCCACCACGCAAAATCAACAAGTTACGGTATGACACACGTCCGTCTCGCGGCTTTTTGCGAGACCGACAAAAATGTGTTCTGTATTTTTCACTTTACCTTTTTTATATCCGGTTTTATATCCGGCAGCTGACATTTGCGATCAAAGTAAGGTTGGGTCGGAGCATAAAAACGGAAATAGGTAAACCAGCCCTCTCCAGGTAAGGTTTTGATCCAGTTGGCTTTTGGCGCACCTGCGGGCAAAGTGGGGCCGAAATAGAGATTTATGGACCCATCTTTAAGGTTCTAATCGAGAATTGGCGACTATAGTACAATACCGTAAGACCTCACAGCAGCCTCGGGTGCCGGCCACCGGCACCCGAGGCTATTCAACCTTTGATCTTTGAACCTTTTTGGTTTACTTCTACAATGGTAAATATGCCCCGGATTCTAACTTAACAAGTGGTACTAAAACTGGGGGCAGGTCATTAGCTGAAAATTAACAATTGCTACATCATGAAGGTCTGGATTAACATCTTTCTTTGGGGAACGGTTAGAACATCCCTGGTTTTTAAAAGGCTGTTTACCCTGTTCTCTAAGAGCTTTGTTCCAAGATCTGTGATTTTGAGAATTATCTTGTCTATACTTTTGGGGTCTACCTCCACTTTATGTATTTCGGTTTGTAAATCAAGGATTTGGTATAAAATTTTCAGATCTATCTTTAACGCTTTTATCTTCATATCGGTTTTATTTTTAAGGATTTTTTTGATCTGTTCTTTGGTGAGATCGAGTGGAATGATTAGGGGCTCGAGTTCAAAAACCTCCGGCAATTCATCTTCAAAAAAGCCATCCTCAAATTCAAGAGCAGATATTAGCTTCATCTTCTGTTCTTCGTTAAGGACATTCTTGGCTTTGAGCAAATATTCCACCCTGTTTTTCAGCAATTGTCCTTCTAATGAGATTATCTTTTTAACGAGTTTGTCAACCTTATGGGTGCTTATTTTTTCTTTAATTTTCGTATCAAAACGTCCCTCTCTTCTGATTTCCCGTTTCAATTCAGAAAATTTACTTTCAATCTGCATTACGATTTCGAACTGTGATTCAGCAAACTCATTAATCAATCCTCCCAGGGCGACAAGCTGCTCTTCAGTCAGGTTCAAATCGCCAATAGTCATACCACCAGTTCTTTCCGCTGCAAAGGCTGGCGAACTAAAAGCAAGAAATACTGCTACAAAAATCGTTAAAACATATTTGCTAATAAGTAATTTTTTCATTTTTTTTCCTTTAATCATGTGTTTATTTTTCAATTCTTTTCAAAAATAAAAGGCAATACCGAAATAGTATTGCCAGCCTTCGATATCGATTTTGCCAGTCGTATCCTTAAAACTCAGCGTAGTTTCGTTAATGCGGGCTCCGGCATTGATTCCGAAGTTTTCCACTAAAAAGATGTCGATACCTGCTCGAGCGTATAGACCAGTGCCAAAATCGGATTCTGATTCATAGTTAAACTCTTCGGGTGCCGATGGCTCGGGTTCGGTCTCCCGTCTCACATAGATGAGCAAGGGGCCGGCACCCACACTTACCCGGAGCCATTTTGCTGGTTCAAAGCTGAGATACAGGCCAAAGAAATAGTCGATCAAAAGCGAGTCGACATCCACCGAAATAGCGACTTTGCCACCGCCGCTCCCGAAAGATGCGCTAAAACTTCGAACATCACTGTCCTCGCTAAATAGAGCACCGGTTTCGATGCCATACTTGAAAGTTCCCCCGCCGTATGGCTTTTGCACACTAGCACCTAAAAAGCTGACTTCGTAGTCATCCTCCTCAAGGTCTGAGTCATTGTTTGGAATGAGCATCTTACCGTAGAAAACATGACCGGTTAGCTGTTCTTCTGCCTCTTGTGATAAAACGTTGTCCGCTGATAACAGGCAGACGGCGGTGCAGATAATTAGAGTAATCCGCTGTTTCGTATCCAGGTAAGTTTTCATTTAGGACTCGGCTATCAAACTCCGGTATAGCAGCAGATTGATTGGCAAGTAATATACGCATTCAATAGTTATCATTTAATGATATATCCATTTTTTAAAACACTTTGCGGGAGTTTGGGTGGCGCCGGGTTGATATGAATGTATTTTACATTCTCCATGGGAATCAGGAGCAATTCTCCACTGACTTCAACCGCTATTTTGTCCGCTTCGAATGCCTTTCTCACGTTACGGGCCACTTTCCATTCGTCCTCCTCCTTCGCTCCGGCCTGCGGTGGCCATCCTAATTTAAGTTTGCTTCCATCATTAAAATGAATCACAGCCTTTACGTCATCGCTCATTTTCTAAGTCCTCCTCGTATTTAAATGTAAATATTACAAAATATATTCGCGTTCATTCGCGGATAAATAATTTTTCGCGCTTGTACTTCACATAATATTCGGCCTATGCTTTCAAAAGCGTCAAAGCTTCGATATAGGTTACAACACCGATTTCTCTAATCTTTAAGTCTTCCAAAAAAGAATCATCCTCAGATTAAAAGAAAAATAATTCCAGAGAATTCTCTGCCTTGCGAGGATTATTGTTCGAATAAACGATTAAAATTCATGAGCAGGTCCAAATCGCCTTCGGTGCGATATTTACCTTCCATAAACATTTGTTGACCATCGGCTTTACCGGTCGTAATATCCAGCCACAGCTCAAAGGGTGTTTCTATGGTCAAATCCGGCTTTTCGGCGTTTCCCATGGAGGCGCTAATATTCCCACGTTTAATCGTAAAATAGCATGATCCTTTTTCTTCACCTGAAAAATGAAATTGAATAATTGCTTCCATGTCTTTGGCAGCATCAGCATTGAATCCGGCCACATATATTTTTGAAAGCGTAGAAATCGAATCGGCACGCGGCACGATCCCTTTCTTTCCCATCTCCCTTGGTGTCACCTTGTTGGTGATACAGGTTTGCCACATGGCATTCGCTATATCCATAAATGACTGTGTATCTATTATGGGCTGTTTTATTCGCTCCATGGTTTCTTCAGATACTTTACGGTCTTCGATAAGTTCCTTACCGGCAGATTCTAGGGCGTCGAATATGTCCTTTTGTATTCGCGGATAAACCGGGGTGGTCAACAACTCGGCTGTAGTACGATAGATTTCAGCGAGAAGCTCTCGGCCGTGTACGCCGAATTGATATTTTACCCAGTCGGAAAGGAGTTGGAATTCCTCCTCCTCGGGGACGCCGGCTACTGCCAGCATCACCATCGCCGGATGGCTGCCGCGCAGTGGGTGGTATGTCCGTCCATCCACATTTTTGAAAAAAGGCACAACCACCGGCAGGGTTCGTTCAATAAAGGTTTTAAGGGTAGCATTCAGGGTTCGAACGTAGACAGGCGTTGCGTACACCACAATATCGGATTCAAGCCATTTTGGGTATAGTTCCCGGGTCATTTCATCCTTGTGGATACAGATGCCCGGAGTTTTGGTCCAGCAGGTAAAACAGCCGATACAGGTCTTAATTTTTTTCTCGCGTAAATGCAGGAGTTCAACATCTGCCCCAGCCTCCCTCATGCCTTTTACCAGATGATTTAACAGAAGTTCGGTTTTGCTTTGACCACCGCCACGAGGGCTGGAATTGATCGCGAGAATTTTCATGATTTTCTCCTTAATAAGTTTTGGATAGTCATTTCTATTTTCCCTTCCCATGGCCGACCAGCTAAGAGCCAACAGCCCATGCGGATGGAGGATGAAGCGACAAAGTACACCAGCAAACTACCCAAAAATAACAAATACCTTCATCGCTCTTTCTTTTTGGTTGAATATTTAAATGTCGGTTAAGTTCTCTTATATAAATCCTAACAAAACTATTCCAATCATATGCTTTTTACAAGCTTTTTCCTACTGATACACACCTTCTTTTCATTTTTTAACCCTCTTGTTTCCGTATTGTCACCTGGTTGTAAAACCATTTCAAAAGTTTTCCAGATGTAAGATGTTTCTTCATGAATCGAAAGATCTTCCGTGCAAGAACTTCTGATTACTTATTCATTTTTGTAATCTTAGTTCCCTGAAGACCGAGACCGCCCATAAGTCCTTTCTGATCGAAGAAGAAAGCGTAGATATCCGACTGTAAAGTGGTTGTTGTCCCTGAATCGGTTTTACCGGTATCGATAACGACAATGGTCGGTCCGGCACCGAGCTCCCAGCCGTCGGATTTTTTAAGCCATTTCAACGCCGATTTGCTCATGAAAAAAAGCGCATATCCATATTTCTGCAAACCGGCCTGAAAGCCATATGAAAGCTGGACAGTGTTGTAGTACCCGTTGGTCTTACCATCTTTGAGCAGAGCGCCCTCCCCATATTGCCCCCCCACAACGAAGCCTCCCTTAACGATCTTCGGGAAAACAAGAATCCCCTTGGTCTTTTTACTCAACGCCTTGGCTGAAGGAGAATCGGCAAACAGTTTCCTAAGAGCACTTTTAACATTAAGATCAATTTCTATCGGGTCTTCGGCTCTGGCCAAACTTGCAAAAATGAATATACTCCCGACACACACAAGCACCAGTAAAATGGTTGTAAAATTGAAATACTTTGTCATTGAAACCTCCTTATACAACAATTAGTCGCTTTTCTTGATAAGCGGTATTTTTCTGGCGAGTTCAAAAAACAGAGCCGCTTCGATTTTACTTTCGATCTGGTAATAGCGCATCACCTTTACGTCAGAGAGGCTTTTACGAAATTTAGCAAGATAGCTCATGCGAAGCTTTAATCCCAAACGATCGATGGTCATATACTCATCAATAAGGTCCTTTGCGATATCATTTGTCATCTTCGTTTTATAGGCCTTTGCGTAGTCACTGATCATCTTCTGGGTGCGGGTCCGAAGAAGAAACAGTTCATCCTGATATTTATCGTAGATCGGCCAGAATTTTTTTGCTTCATCAGTGGTCAGCTGCATGTTTTTAGCGACGAAAAGTTTCTTATCCGCACGAACCTTTTCAACGACGAATTTCATGTTGTCTTCCTGATCATCCTGTGCCAATGCTGTGAAAGCCCATGAGATAACTACCATCACCAAAATTAAACTAACACTTTTTTTCATTTTCTCTCCTTTTCAATATACGTTGAATTTGTTTCTAATTTTTCACTTTTCATTTATTTTGTGATTCATTCCTTCATTTTTATTTTTTAAAAACACTTATTCTGCCGGATGACCTGATTTCAAAGATGAGGGAATCTTTGGTTTGTGTATTTGGATCACTTAGAACTTTCTCAAGTATAATCTCACGTTCATATTGTCTCTGGTCATAATCCGTCCAGCTGATAATTACCCGTGCCGGCAACGGCGGTGGTGAAGAGGGTCGTCTAAAAACTTGCGTAGCTCCTCTTGGAACCGGCGAAATACTACCCACCCGTACTTGCTTGTTGCCCGAGTTGCGCGCCTCTTTTAATGTCACAACAGAAAGACTTTTTCCTGAGCTGTTTTTTATCGCAATGATTGCCGGTTCGGCATACCTGGTTCTTTGTATAATAGAGCAACCACCTGCCAGCATGCTGACCATGCTCAGCAAAACAAAGAACTTAAACATAATCTTTGAGATTTGCTCAGTATTTGCGAAGTAAATCACTCAAAGTACTCCTTCAAAGACAGATTAGCCTGCCTCTTATTTATCCATGGTTCAAGCGGGTCATACATCCTTAAGCCAATTTCGCGCTTTTTCCTCCTCGCCTGCCATGAAAGATTCAACAGATGCCTCTCTCATCCCGGCCAAAAGAAATGTAAGAAGCCAGTCCTTCCACTTCTCGTTGGTTACAACGGCAATTTTCTTAATATAGGAGTCATGTTCATACAGGAATTCTAAATTGCCCCAATCACCTTCTTTGGCCCAACCGGAGAAATTTTCAGCCAGAAGAAGCACTTTGATTTTACGGCTACGATCTATTGCTTGGCTTACATTATTTTGAATCTCTTTTAGCTCATTGAATGTCAGAATACCTTCTACTGAAACTACAAAAAGATTTTCCGATGCTTTTGTAAATGATACACTCATAAACTCCCCTCCTTTCAACTAATTCAAAGTCACCTCGTTATTTGATCTTCACGAAATCCGGCAGCACCCAGCTTCTATCGAAATGGAGCTGTAGCAGACCATAGAGCCGGACCCAGAGGAATACTTTCTTCATTTTTCACTTACTAAGCTTTTCACTGGCCACTTTCCTCTTGCTGAGCCTCAGACCCTGAACCCTTTTCCTGACCCTTTAATCAAAACCTGGTCAACGAAAAAGCAGGCGGATTGGGATCCTTCACCAATGACTTTTTGTAAACGCCGATGTTCTTCATGTACGGACCGAGTACGGATGCATGGTCCGCTCTCATCATAGCCTCGTCAAGACTCTATCCAGCCGTCGGGCTGCCAGCGCCACTGCCTCCCAGTTCGATTCAATAATCGGTTGATTATGCGCCAGATCGTTGCGTAGCATCTCCATGACTTTTGCCATTCGTTTCCTGTGTTTAGCGGAGAAAATAAGCACTTTCTTTTGCTTCCTTTCTGCTTATTTTTACCCGCATTTTAAAATTCTTTTACTAAGAGCTTCATTGACTTTTTTGGCGGCTGAAGCCGGATTTGTTTTTATCAGCTTGTTGTTCTTCACAGTCGAAACTCTGGTTTATTTCGGTGCAACGATTCGGACATAATCAAGCACGTATTCAGGAACTTTAGGTGGTGCGGGATTGATTTCTATTTTCATTATGCTGTGAATCGGAATGATCAGCAGCCGATTGGCAGTGGTTTTCAGCACAAGCATATTCGAATTCATGGCATTCTGAATTCTTTCGATGGCTTCATTTTGGCCCTCGGGTGTTTCGTCATCCCGAAGAAACATAATCTCTTCCTTGTCCCCATTTAAGTAGTGTATTATCGCACCACCAAGTGTTTTTTGCTTCATCGCATACCCTTTCTAACGCAATATTTAATTCTAAATTCTAAATTCAAAATCTCAGATAAATTTGCAATTATCTATCCTGTCTCCTTCCTGGTGCCACATGCCTTATCCCGGCGAAGTGATCACGACCCTCTGCTATCAAAACGGAAAGAAGATCGGCGCCAGCCAAACGGTGATCACGCCAACGAGGACCGCAACTGGTGGCGATGACGGGCGGTTTCCATGGGCTTCATGGTTTTGAGCGGCGCCAGACCGGTGCTGCGGCACAGATCACGAATAACGGGGATCATCATCGCCACCAACGGTGTGTTGTTGAGGAATGCGCTTCCCACGGCCATCGGCGGGAGTATCTTCAGTTGGGCCGCCAGCATCGTCTTCGGTCGGCCGATGAGCTTGTCGCTCAACAGAGTGATTGCCCCGGTGGAATACATCCCCGCAGCGACCATGAACAGGGCGCCGATGGTTATGACTCCCGGGTTGGCAAAACCGGTCAGGCAGCGTTCGATGGGCGCCAATCCGAATGTAATGCACAAGGTCAAAGCGCCGATAAACACTGTCACCGGCGGCAGCTTTGTTGCCACCAGGGTGGCGAAAGTTGCGGCAAGAATTGCGAGTGTCAGCCAAGCGTCAAACGTCATCCCCTATCCGTTTTGTTGTATATTTGGATCTTGGTTCTTTGGGCCTTAGTCCTTCCAGTCAATTCACTTCAAAAACTCATTGCGAATGATAGGAATATATGATCGCCCTCAAGACGGTTTTCCGCGTGATACTCGTGCAACCATTTTGCGATAAAACTTACTTGTTGATTCCCAATTTTGGTGTTCCAAAGGATTGCCGGTCCAATCCCGGCGGCTTCCGCTTTGAAATCGCCTAGTATTGCCCCATCGCCGCTATCACCGGTGAGCTGTTTTAAATAGAACCCGTGAACACCAATAGCCCATGACTCCGAGAGAAACTGATTGATCATATAATCGATATGAAGCTCCTGGCCGGTTTGATAATCTGTGTCCGGGTTCTCAGTGTTATAGGTATGCCCAATATTTATCGAATAGTCCTGGCCGGTTTCCTCATTAAGGTAGGTTACCGCCGCATTGGTATCAAAGGTCCAATAATTGAGCCCGGGATTGGCCAGGTCGTCCGTGTCATAACTTCCGGTTGGTGTGATAATATACTCTGCAAAGGTGAAATGAAAATTGCCCTTATTCCAAAAAAGAATACCGGGGATCAGCGTTACATCACCAAGGCCAAAAACATCGTCTTGCTGCCTCTGATCCAAACCCAAAATGCGAACCCCGGTTTCAATATCAGCATGAACAAATGGTATTAAGGTGCCCAATGCATAACGGGCACCAAATATTTCAACATCCGGCTTATAGAGCACAGTCAGAAAATCCACAATGAATTCCAATTCCACATCTGCCTCCAGGAGGCCCGAGCGGATCGAGCGATTTACATCCGCCTGGTAATAGTAAATATCATTGCGGATCGTAAACTTGGAAGAAGGCTCAACAGCCGCAGCAAAATCACCATAGGTTCCCGGCACATAATTGCTGTAGCCACCCTCAGCTGCCATCGCGGACTTATACGCAAGTGTAAAGACGAGGCAGTTGACTGCTAGTATGCGCAAAGCCCTGTTCCAAGGTGAATTGCTAAACGTCATTTACTCACCAACCTATAATCTTGTAACCAAGGTCTACGGAACCATCTGTCGGGCGATCTGTACCGACCCCTACGCTCGGGCGGATATAGAAACTTTGACCCTTCAAATCAGTCCACTTGCTCATCATCCATCCAAACTCCAAATCAACGATGGCATACTCTTCGTGGGTCTCAAGATCAATTAAAATTTTGTCATAGAAAACGCTTTAGGATTAGGATCCTTAACAAGTGATTTCTTATAAGCACCTATAATCTTGAAATAAGGCCCTAATGTCCAGGCATGATCTGCCATAATATTGTACATTTCCTTAGGGTCTTTATATAAATTATACACAATAGGATAAC
>RCNC010000251.1_pt1 | contig 32116 bp, 27 predicted proteins | sample 2041301 | NCBI WGS metagenome assembly RCNC01 (sample SAMN09708231, study PRJNA481090) | Marine sediment metagenome, whole genome shotgun sequencing project. | biome: marine sediment; feature: ocean; material: sediment; isolation source: Sewage treatment plant 13A marine sediment (STP13A) ... | reverse complement strand
TGCTTTTAATAAAAACGACAAAACCATTTTTAACCCATAGTTATTTATAAAGAAAGAACCCCTATGAAACCAATTGTTGCTATTATCGGCCGACCCAATGTGGGGAAATCGACTTTTTTCAACCGTGTTACAAAGTCAAGGGATGCGCTTGTTGAGAACTTTCCGGGTGTAACCAGAGATCGTATATACGGCGATGCGAGTTGGAACGACCTTGATTTTCGATTGATTGATACGGGTGGTTTTACAGAGGCAGCTGGTGACTTCGCTCCCCAGATCCGACTGCAGGTCCAACTTGCCATGGAGGATGCCGATGTTGTTCTCTTTATGCTGGACGGCAAGGGAGGAATTTCACCTTTTGATCAGGATATCATTCAGATGCTGCGTGCTACCACCAAACCGGTCATGGTGGTGGTCAATAAAATAGATGGGATTGAGCAGGAGAAGGGCATCTACGAATTTTACAGCCTGGGAATAGAAGACCCCTATCCTGTTTCAGCCGAACATGGGTATGGTATGCATGATTTTCTGGATGGTCTGGTGGAAAGGCTTACCCAGATTATGACTACGAATGCAGAGGATCAAAAAGAGGATTCCGTTAGAATTGCTGTCGTAGGCCGGCCCAATGTGGGCAAATCATCCCTGATTAATGCTATTCTCGGGAAAGACCGACACCTCGTAAGCAACATACCGGGCACGACCCGTGATGCAGTTGATTCGGAATATCGAAAAGAGGACCGTCTGTATCGATTCATCGATACCGCCGGTATCCGACGCAAGGGCAAGGTCCACCAAAAACTGGAAAAATTTTCGGTTATCAAGGCCTTGAGGAGTCTTGACAGGTGCGATGTTGCCTTGATGGTTCTGGATGCAGCCGACGGCATTACAGAGCAGGATATCAATATTGCCGGTTATGCATATGACAGAGGGTGCGGATGCATTTTTCTGTTGAACAAGTGGGATCTGGTGGAGAAAGACAGCAATACAGCCAAAAAGTTTCAGGATCAGGTCAAGGATGCCGCAAAGTTCCTGAATTTTGCTCCCGTGTTGACCATCTCTGCCTTGACCGGTGTCCGTGTTCGTAAGATTTTTGACCTGGTAGATTCGGTTTACAGTCAGTTTGATACCCGAATCAACACGGGGAAGTTAAACAGGATCATTGAAAAGGCCACCCAGAAAAACGAGCCTTCCCTGGTCAGGGGCAAGCGCTTGAAATTTTACTATGCCACCCAGATTACCACAAAACCACCGACATTCGTGTGTTTTGTCAATTATCCCCAGGCGGTGCATTTTTCGTACAAACGCTATTTGATGAATCAATTCCGAGCAGGAACCGGTCTCAACCAGACACCCCTACGTCTCATCTTCCGACAGCGAACCGGGCGGTTGAGTAAGAGGAAATAGGGGCGCAGGGTTGGAGGGTTGGAGGGGAAGATCAGGGTCCGAGGATCCAAGGGTTCGAGGGTGGCTGCCAGCTATTTGCGGAAAGCTGCATCCCAGCTTCCAAGCACCCTAGCTTCCCAGCATACAAAAGGGTTTGGAGGGTTGGAGGGTAACTGAAAGCCATAAGCTCTCAGCAACCTAACAGCCTAACAGTCTAAACCCCTAACAAGCTAACACATGGTTTGAGCGTAGCTGACCGCAATCAGCGATAAGCACCTAATAGTCTAAAGTCTAAACACCTAAAAGCCTATAGAAGATGGACCTTTTCGAGTATAACGCACGGCAATCCAGCGCCAGGAGTCAGCCTCTTGCGGAACGGGTGCGGCCCAACAGCCTGAAGGCATTTGTGGGTCAGAAGCATCTTCTGGGTAAAGGCAAACTGATCCAGACCGCGATCGAAACCGACCATATTTTCTCCATGATCCTCTGGGGGCCCCCGGGTTGTGGTAAAACAACCCTGGCCCGTATAATCGCCAGAGAAACCCAGTCCCATTTTGTTCATTTTTCAGCTGTATTGTCGGGTGTCAAAGAAATTCGATCCGTCATCAAGATCGCCAAGGACCAGCGATCCCTGTACCAGCAGGAAACCATTCTCTTCGTGGATGAGATCCACCGCTTCAACAAGGCCCAGCAGGATGCCTTTCTGCACCATGTTGAAGATGGATTGATTACATTGATCGGGGCAACCACCGAAAACCCCTCTTTTGAAGTGATCGGGCCGCTTCTGTCTCGCTGCCGTGTCATTACCATGAAGGTCTTATCGGAGGAAGACATCGCCCAGATTCTCGAATCTGCTCTCAGGGATGAAGAACGGGGCTTGGGAAAGGAATCCTGGCATTTAGACCGGGAGACCATTCGCTACCTGGTTCAAATATCTGATGGTGATGCCCGCATGGCCTTGAACAATCTGGAACTGGTGACCCGTCTGAAAAGAACGGACCAGGAAAAGAAACATGTGACCTTGGAAGAGATTAAAACAGCACTTCAGGAAAAAGCGCTCGTTTACGACAAATCAGGTGAATCCCATTACAATCTTATCTCGGCCCTGCACAAAAGCATGCGCGGCAGTGATCCCGATGCTTCTATCTACTGGCTTGGTCGCATGCTGGCATCCGGGGAGGACCCGCTGTATGTGGCAAGAAGAATGGTCCGATTTGCTGTTGAAGATATCGGGAATGCCGACCCTGAAGCACTTAAAATGGCCTTGAATGGAATGGAGGCCTATCGTTTTCTCGGGTCCCCCGAAGGTGATCTGGCCCTTGCCCAGGTCACTATTTATCTGGCCACGGCCCCCAAGAGCAATGCCATCTACGCGGCCTACAGCAAGGTGCAGGAGACCATCAAACAGACCGGTTCACTTGAAACACCCCTGCACATACGCAATGCACCGACAAAACTGATGAAATCCATTGGCTATGGCAAAGATTACAAGTACGCCCACAACTATCAGGATGCCATCGTCTCCCAGGAATACCTGCCGGAAAAGATAAAGGGTCGCCGGTTCTATCATCCGGTGGACCGGGGCTATGAACAGACCATTAAAAAACGACTTGATCAGTGGCGCAAAAGGACAAGCAAGCTGGGTACATATTCTGATTCAAGCATAGATCATAATATATGATTATAAATAAGAAAAGCCAGAAAAAAACACAAACGGTATGATAATCAAAAGCCAAGGGCTTGTTTTTTATGTTTAATGCCAATACAGGTTATCGTTGTCGACGGTCCCTCGACGGCTTTTAAATGGTTGATTTACCAGCAACCAGCGTGAATGTATGGTGTCTTGTCAACAATCTAAATTTTCCACTGGGTTCTCTATCAAACGTTCGCTCCAAAAAGCGTACATCCCCGTTATGTTTCCATAGGAGAATGGAAGAGCACCGCGTCCCGTAGATATCACTTGCGATGAAAATTGGCGATAATACTTTTTCCCATTCCAGGCCAACGCCGGTATCAGGGAGTTCTTTGTCGGATGGAGTGGATCGGTCTGCCAGGATGGCAAAGATATCTTCTGGGGAAAATTCTTTGCTTTGATTCAGCAATGTATGCAGCTTGAATGTACCTTGGGACGTTTTGGGCCAGGGTGTGTTGAGAAGATGGTTGCTCAAGCCGTGAATACCGGGTTCGACAGTTCGGATGTTTCCATCTCGGTTGGAATAGTAAAAGAGGCTCTTGGTATCGCCGGTGATCAGATTGAAACCGTTATAGATCTGACCCCTTTCCTGCACAGTTTTGAGATAATCGTGGGGCCTTGAATTACCCATCAGAAAATCCTTGACCAGGTCTCCGCGAGAGGGGGCATTTTCTTTGGTTAAACCAGCCTCCCTGTAATTTGTTATGGCGGCAAATCGTCCTGCTTTTGTGATTCCCATCCAGGTGCCGCCGGCCTTGAGGTCCTGCCCGGCAAGAATTTCAGGGGTATCGTCCCAGAAGGCAGCCGGTCGAGTGGGCCGATCATAAAACTCATCGCGATTGGCAGCCAGGATGAGTCGATAATCCGGATGAGATTGGTATGCAATGAGGAGCAGACACATAGCGAAATATTGACCTTTTAGTTGATCATATGATACGTACCCTTACCAGAATAAACCCCAAGGTTGCATAAACAACATGGCAAAGGATAATTAATGGGTTGTTATTTTAACCAATATCATAGGGAAAACACCATTTCCTGGATATTCCACCAGGTGAATTCAAATGATGGGGTCGATTTTACCTTGTTGTTTACCCTACGGGAAAGGCCGGAGAACATAAGATCCTGTGTTGTCAAGGGTTCGCGGTAAACAACTACAGCTTCACCCTCGACGCCTTGGCTCTGAAGCCCTCCGGCTTTTGCAACGTTGGGGTAAACTCATAAACGATTTTATCATATGCGACGCTGTCGCTATTTAAAGAAACGATAATATAAACAATCAAAGATGAAACTTCAACCCGAACTGAGCGATTTTTTCTGAAGAGGTGTGCCGAAATCTTGATGGAGAAGGGTTCGCAAAAAACGCAGGCATACCCGTGGATCTGTCGAGGCTTTTTGCGAGCCCTCGATCCGCAAGAGATCGGTGCAGATCGAGATAAAAATCGCTCAATTCAGGTTCAACATAATCATCGCCTTTTAAGGGACAAAAATATAGGGGTCAAAACGTGTAATAAAGGAGAAGCGGAATGAAAGAAGTAGTCGTTGTGGGCGGTGCAAGAACCGCCATCGGAACCTTTGGAAGTGGCTTGAAAACGATCCCCGTGGTGGAGCTGGGATCCATTGTCATGAAAGATGTTTTTACACGCACCGGTCTCCGGCCGGTAGCCAGTGATGCCATGGAGACCTTTGCCCCGGATACATTGAAGGGCAGGGGCCGGATCGATCTGGAGACCCAGCACGGCGAGTGGGACGATACTGCTACTCCCATCAGCATCGATGAGGTCATCATGGGCAATGTTCTTCAGGCCGCTCAGGGCCAGAACCCGGCCCGTCAGGCCATGATCCAGGCGGGAATCTCCAAGGAGACCCCGGCCTTGACCATCAACAAGGTCTGCGGGTCCGGATTAAAAGCCATTGCCATCGGTGCTGCGGCCATTATGTCCAGTCAGGCAGATGTCATTCTTGCGGGTGGACAGGAGAGCATGAGCACCGTGCCCATGGCCCTGCCAAAGGCAAGGTGGGGGCACCGCATGGAGTTGACCGGTGTGGGTGATATTTACGACCTGATGGTCTTTGATGGTCTCTACGAAATTTTCTACGGGTATCACATGGGGCTCACCGCCGAGAATATTGCCGGGTTGTACAATATCAGCCGGGAAGAACAGGACGAGCTTGCTGTGTTGAGTCACCAGCGTGCGCGAAAGGCTATCGTGGATGGCGACTTTGCTGCAGAAATTGTTCCGGTCACTATAAAATCGCGCAAGGGAGATACCCTGTTTGATACGGACGAAAGACCTATGGAAACCAGCATGGAAAAAATGGCCCGTTTACGGCCGGCCTTCAAAAAAGACGGCACGGTGACTGCCGGCAATGCCTCTGGTATCAATGACGGTGCGGCGGCTGTGCTTCTCATGAGCGCTGAAAAGGCTGTAGAACTGGGCCTCGAGCCGATTGTCAAAATCAAAGCATTTGCGTCTGCTGGTTTGGATCCCGCATATATGGGACTGGGACCGGTACCGGCCATAAGAAAGGTGCTCAAGTCAACCGGGATGAGCCTGGACGATATCGACATGATCGAACTGAACGAAGCGTTTGCAGCTCAAGCTATCGGTTGTATGCGTGAACTGGGTATTGAAACCAGTCGCCCAAATGAATTGGGAAGTGGAATTTCACTCGGTCATCCTATTGGCTGTACCGGCGCACGCCAAATGGTTAGCGGTATGAATTTAATGAAACGGAAAGCTTACCAGACAGGTCTGATAAGCATGTGTATTGGCGGTGGAATGGGCATGGCCATGATCATCGAACGTTGATTTTTTTCTTTACTTCATGGGCGATTATTGCTAAAAATCAAACCGAAACTGAGTGTTCTAAATTTTCGAAATGTTTTAACAAAATGATATTTCTGAGGAACGATATTGCAATACTTGGGAGGCCTGTATGAACGTTAGCAGAAAATTGGGCATTCTGGTTTTTTGTGGTGTACCGGCGATAGTCGGCGGCGGAATTTTATATGCTGTTTTTGGGAATTACATACCTGTCTTTATATATGAACTATTGCTTGTTTTTGCAGCTGGTAGCTATGTAAGCAGATAGAACACCTGCCATTTAACGCACCATGTCGCCAGTCTAAACGACTTTTCCCGATGTGAGCACGATACAATTATGATAATCGCTCAATTGGGGTGTCACGTAATTCTATTTCAATGTGGACTACACAGGACCCAAGCTGCGAGGGATGTTTCGCCGTGGGGCGGTGCTTCGCAGCGACCGCAAGGAATTCTGACTGATTTAGATTTGATCGTTAACCTCGCGGTAAGCCACGGGCTTAGCGATCACTTTGCGGTTCAATCACCGTCCTCTTTAGAATACCATGTAACACTGGGGATCGTATGACCGAAAAAACTGCCAGCTATACAATTTTATTGTTTTTCTTGGCTTGTTTTCTGATATCGATATTTCTGCTTGGCTGGCTTCTGTGGCCGTTTCTGTCCATTATTATTCTTGCGGCAGTCGTGTCCGGAATTTTCAGCCCGCTGTATCGCCGTATTACCCGCAGTGGCACTGTTCGGCCTGGAATTGGGTCCTTTCTGACGTGTTGTGTGATTTTCTGCATCCTTTTTATCCCCATTGTTTTTTTTGTGAGTATCCTGTCAAAGGAGGCCTACGACCTCTATCTGTTAGCCAAGGATGCCATGATCAGCCCGCAGATCAGTGCACTCATGGAAGGGAGCAAGGTTCTTGAATTTACCAACAACGTCCTGGCGAATTTTAATTTTCAGATCACTGTAGAGGAACTCAACATCTACATATCAGAGATTGCCAGATTTGTGGGTTTCTTCCTTTATGACCAGGCAAGATCGATTGCATCCAATATGCTGGCATTTTTTATTAATTTTTTCATGATGCTGCTTGTTATCTATTATCTGCTCGTCGATGGTGTGCGGCTTGTTTCTTTTATTATCGATCTATCGCCGCTTCCCAATAATCAAGACCAGATTCTCCTGAAAAAATTCAAGGATATGGCGGGTGCCATCCTCATCGGGAATGGGGCTGGTGGTTTGATCCAGGGGGTGGCCGGTGGGATTGTATTCAGCATTTTTGGATTGCCCTCACCTTTCCTGTGGGGCGTCATCATGGGGCTGCTGGCATTTCTGCCGATTATCGGCATTGGTCTTGTTTTTATACCTGCCGCCATTTACCTGTTTCTCAAGGGGCGGGTTGCGGCGAGCATCTTCTTTATTGTTTTTTACGTTGTTCTTTCCGGGGGGGTCGAATACTTTTTTAAACCCAAACTCGTGGGGCAGCGGGTGAAAATGCATACCCTGCTGGTGTTTTTAGCCATCATTGGCGGATTGAAGCTTTTTGGCATACTGGGCATTATTTACGGCCCGTTGGTGATTACCGCGTTCTTGACCCTGACCGATATTTATCGCTCCAGCTACCAGACAATGGTGAATCCTCTGGGGATGCCGTTGGAGGAAACATGCGCCTCAGAATCTCATGAACCAAACACATCAGAAATATAAGGTGAAATATGACCACGAGTGAATATACACCCGAAATCAGTATCGAAAAAGAGATGAAGAAGTCATATCTTGAATATGCCATGAGCGTCATCATCGGCCGGGCACTGCCTGATGTCCGGGATGGTCTCAAACCGGTCCATCGCCGGGTTCTTTTTGCGATGCGGGAAATGAAAAACGACTATAACAAGGCCTATAAAAAATCGGCCAGGATTGTCGGTGACGTTCTTGGTAAATATCACCCCCATGGGGACACCGCGGTCTACGATACCATTGTTCGGATGGCCCAGGATTTTGCCATGCGATACCCGCTGGTGGACGGGCAGGGCAACTTTGGATCCGTGGATGGAGACTCGGCTGCAGCTATGCGGTACACAGAGATCCGCATGATGCAACTTTCGCATCAGATGCTCATGGACCTGGAGAAGGACACGGTGGATCTCATTCCCAACTACGATGAATCCATGACAGAGCCGTCTGTTCTGCCGACCAGGATTCCAGCTCTTTTGGCAAACGGATCCTCCGGCATAGCAGTGGGTATGGCAACCAACATACCACCCCACAACTTATGTGAGCTTGTGGATGCCATTACGGCCCTCATCGACAATCCCGGCATATCTATCGATGGCCTCATGGAAAAAATGCCAGGACCTGACTTCCCCACTGCGGGTATCATTCACGGCACAAAGGGGATCACGGACGCTTATCATACCGGCCGGGGGATCATTCGTGTCCGGGCGCGTGCCAATATCGAAAAGGATAAGCGAACAGGCAGCGAGACCATTGTCATCACGGAAATTCCCTACCAGGTCAACAAGTCCCGTGTCATAGAAAAAGTGGCCGATTTGATGAAGTCAAAGCACCTGGAGGGTATCAAATTTATCCGGGACGAATCTGACCGGGATGGTATGCGTATTGCCCTGGGTTTGAAAAAGGACCAGGTGGCAGGGGTCATTGTCAACAAACTATTTAAGCAAACCCAGCTTGAAAATACCTTTGGTATCATCTTTCTAGCGGTTGTCAACAAACAACCCGAAGTAATGAACCTGAAAGCGCTTCTGGATCATTTCATCCTGCACCGCAAAGAGGTCATCATCCGGCGTACACGCTATGATCTAAACAAGGCCGAAGCCAGAGCCCATATTCTTGAGGGTCTGAAAATCGCCCTGGACAATCTGGACGCGATCGTAAAACTCATCCGCAGTTCCAATACACCACCGGAAGCCAAGAGCCGGCTAATGGAAAAATTCAATCTGTCCCCCCTGCAGGCCCAGGCGATCTTGGATATGCGTCTCCAGCGATTGACCGGTCTTGAAAGGGATAAGATCAACCAGGAGTATTTAGGCTTGTTGAAGGAGATCGCCTACTTCAAGGAAATCCTGGGAAGTGAAAGACTGGTCTTGAGCATCATTAAGGAAGAACTGGTCGAGGTTAGAAATGAGTACGGTGATACGCGTCGAACCGAGATCATTGAGGCCACACGGGAACTGACCATCGAGGACATGATTGTTGAAGAGGACATGGTGGTTACCATATCCCACAGCGGCTATATCAAGCGCAACCCCATTACCCTATACCAAAGTCAGCGGCGTGGGGGCAAAGGGAAGACTGCCATGGGGACCAAGGAGGAAGATTTTGTCGAACGTCTCTTTGTGGCTTCAACCCATCATACCTTTCTCTTTTTTACCAACACGGGCAGGGTCTACTGGCGCAAAGTCTACGAGATACCTCAAGCCGGTCGTTTGAGCAGGGGCAAGGCCATCGTCAATCTTTTGAATCTCGAGAAGGATGAAGAGCTGGCAACGGTTCTGGATGTGCCTTCATTTGATCCGGGGTCCTATATTATCATGGCCACCAAGAACGGACTGGTGAAAAAAACAGATCTCATGGCGTACAGCAGACCGCGTGTGGGGGGAATTATCGCACTGAGTCTGGTAGAGGGTGATGAACTTATTTCCGCCCGTATAACAGATGGAACCCGGAATGTCTTTTTAGGTTCTGTGGAAGGGAAGTCCATCCGTTTTCATGAATCGGATGTCCGCCCCACCGGCAGGGTGGCCCAGGGAGTCCGTGGAATGCGCCTTTCTACCGGGGATCACATTGTTGGTATGGAGGTCATGGGACATGGACAGACGCTGGTTACAGCAACCCAGAACGGATATGGGAAGCGAACATCCATTGATGCCTACCCCATTCAAAAACGGGGTGGTATGGGTGTCATTACCATTAAAACCAGCGCCAGAAACGGAAAGGTTATTTCAATATTGCTGGTGGAAGAGGATGATGATCTAATGCTGATGACGGATATAGGCAAGATTATCCGGATGCCCATCAAGGGTATCTCCGTCATCAGCCGTAATACTCAAGGTGTGACACTGATCGATATAGAAAAAGGTGAGCGTGTGGTTGGTGCTGCACGTCTGGCGGAAAAAGAATAAATTCGCCAGGGGCGAATTTATAGATAGCGGCTGCGCCGCTGATAATCTCAGTATGGAAATGCTGAATTACACAAAGTGAAACTAAAACTTTCGTGTTTTTGGTATTTCGTGTTTTCGTGATTGGTTTTTAAAAGATGCCTGAAGACTTAACGGATTATAAAATTGGTGTGGTGGGGGCCGGCAGTTGGGGAACTGCCCTGGCAAATCTTCTGGCCACAAAGGGATATACTGTTGACCTGTGGGTGTATGAAGCATCTGTCAGGGATGAAATTCTGGAACACGGGGAAAACCGGGTGTTTCTACCGGGTATCGCTTTGTCTTCTCAGCTTACGCCTTGGAATGATATTGCAGATGTTGTAACAGGTAAAGATCTGGTTCTGACGGTGGTGCCGTCCCATCTTGTACGGCAGGTTGCCGGCAAAATGGCTCCTCACATATCCGATGATGCGATCATCGTGTCGGCGTCAAAGGGGATAGAGAATAAGACGTATCTGACCATGACCCGGGTTATAGGCGACATGCTTCCGAAAACCCGTAAAGGAAACATTGCCGTACTGTCGGGCCCGAGTTTTGCTTTTGAGGTGGCCAGGACCATGCCGACTGTCGTGACGGTGGCATCGAGCGATTTGAAAGTAGCTGAAACCATCCAGCATATTTTTGCAACGCCATTTTTTCGGGTTTACACCAACGATGACCCCATTGGTGTGGAGCTCGGAGGGTCGGTAAAAAATGTGATCGCAATAGCCGCAGGAATCATCGATGGGCTGGGCCTCGGTTTAAACACCCGTGCAGCGCTGATTACAAGAGGCCAGACCGAAATCAGGAGGCTGGGTCTGAAAATAGGGGCCAATCCCAGGACGTTCACCGGCCTTGCCGGTATAGGGGATCTGATTCTGACATGTACGGGGGATCTGAGCCGAAATCATACTGTGGGCAAGAGAATCGGCCAGGGAGAAAAACTGGCCGATATCCTGTCGGGAATGAATATGGTCGCTGAAGGGATCAAAACATCTGAATCTGTTTACAACTTTTCCCGTAGCCTGGGTGTAGAAATGCCGATTTCTCATGAAATTTATCATGTGCTGTATGATGATGTCTCTCCGGAAGATGCGTTGTTTCGTCTCATGACCCGTGATCTCAAAAAAGAATTGGACGAAGATTAAACCCAAGTAGTGCATCAACATACCTCCTTGTAGCTACGGCAACCTCGAAAATCGCTCAATTTGGGTTATATTTGCCTTAAGATTTTATCCCTTATAAGGTTTAATCAGTGCCGGGTCCTTTGGGCCCGGGTATCACTTCGGGTGGTAGCCAATGGATCAGAAACAGGAACATAAGGGTGTCGGCCACAGGCAGCGCTTGAGAGAAAAATTTCTGGAAACCGGGTTGTCCGGATTTCATGATTATGAAGTGATTGAGCTGCTATTAACACTTGGGATGCCCCGTAAGGATTGCAAGGAGACGGCGAAATCGGCCCTGAAACGATTCAAGACCCTCCAGGGGGTTTTCGAAGCATCTTCCCGGGAGTTGCGAGAGATCAAAGGGATTGGTGAGAAAAACCTTTTCGGTATCAAGTTAATCAAAGCGGCAGCGGATCGTTATTTAAATGCAAAAATTGTCCGGAAAGATCCCATCAATAACTCAAAGGAGTTATACGCATATCTCACAGTCAGCATGCGGGATAAGAGCAGGGAATGCTTTAAGGCTGTTTATCTGGATGCCAAGAACAGAATTCTCGCCACAGAAACGCTTTTTCAAGGAACCTTGACCGCCAGTTCTGTATACCCGAGAGAAGTTGTCCGTGCAGCGCTTGACCACCATGCCGCTGCACTTATCTTCGCGCATAATCACCCATCCGGCGACCCCGAGCCTTCTGAAGAAGATATCGCCATCACACGGAAACTTATTTTTGCCTGTCAAATGATGGGCATCGCAGTTCACGAACATGTAATCATTGGACATAATCGATACTTCAGTTTCGCCGATCAAGGCTATATGAAGCGATTGAACAGGGAATATGAAAGAAGAGAAACTGAATTGTCCAGCCTGCTTCGGTAATCTGGAAATTGTCTTTCCGGAAGGTGAGGACGGTCTCAGGGTATCTCCTGAAACCTGTATGGCGTGTCTGCGGAAAACAGAATGCCTGAGAACCGCCATGAAAGGAAAGGCCGGTATCAACGTGCGTGAAGAAACCGTTGACAGAGCGTATACCTCCGGGTCAATGGGATTTATTGAACGCTGGTCGAGAAAAAAGGAATTGAACCGCCGTTTTAAGCAACAGGTCAAAAGAGAGAAAAAATCGTAGCACGATTTTATAGGACGCGACTGTGTCGCTTACTTGCGAAAGGATAAAATTCCTATCCCTGCAACAAGCTTCAGGGATTCTGGAATTTTTCCCGAAATTCTTCGGACTTCAACACCGCACATTCGCAAAAAAATGGATCTTAATCTATTCTTTAAATGGTAAGCGCGGAGGGATGTACCATGAGAACCATCAAGGACATCGATATATCTAAGAAAAAAGTCTTTATCAGGGTCGATTTCAATGTGCCTCTCGACAACGAACAACGGATTACGGATGACGCCAGAATAGCTGCGGTGCTGCCGACACTGAAATATGCACTGTCCCAGGAGGCTTGCGTGATTCTTGCCTCACACCTGGGGCGGCCCAAGGGTCAGGTCAAAACGGAATTCAGCTTGCAGCCGGTGGCCCGTCGTTTAGGCGAGATCCTCGGTCGGGAAGTGATGATGGCTCCGGATTGTATAGGCGAGGATGTAACTGCGTTGGCCGACGGTATGGAAAGTGGCCAGGTACTGTTACTGGAAAACCTCCGTTTTCACCAAGAGGAACAGCAAAACAACAGTGTTTTCGGGAAATCCTTGGCCGCTATCTGTGATGTTTATATCAACGATGCCTTTGCCGTGTCCCATCGTGCCAATGCTTCGGTGGTATCCATCACGGAACATGTGCCAATCTCTGCAGCGGGAATGCTCCTGAAAAGAGAACTCGATTTTTTTGATACAGCCATGAAGAACCCAGTTCGTCCGCTGGTGGCAATTGTGGGTGGTGCCAAGATATCGAGTAAACTTTCCGCACTGAAGAATATGCTGCAGCATGTGGACAAGATCATCGTGGGTGGAGCCATGGCAAATACTTTTATCAAGGGCAGTGGCTGTGATGTGGGCAGATCGATGATAGAAGAGGACCTGGTGGACACCGCCGCAGACCTTGTCGGAAAAGCCCGGGAACGCGGTGTTAAATTCTATATGCCGGTGGATGTTGTCGCCGCAGACCGGTTGGATCCGGATGCAGCACTGAAAAATGTTCCGGTACAGGAGATTCCCCCGCAATGGTTGGCGACAGACATAGGACCGGCCACATCGTGTCTTTTTTCCGAAGTACTGCAGGATGTCGGAACTATTGTCTGGAACGGGCCCATGGGGGTGTTTGAAATGGCACCTTTCAGTCATGGCACCTTTGACCTTGCCCGGGCGGTTGGAGAATCAAAGGCCACATCCATCATTGGTGGCGGAGAAACCGGAAGCGCCGTAAAAAAAGCCGGTACAGCCGACCAGATGTCATATATATCGACAGGTGGCGGTGCATTCCTGACACTTATGGAAGGACAACAACTGGTGGCAGTCGCGGCATTGGAGAGAGCCGCCTCTTCGGAAACGTCATGAAAGTACCGGGTTTCCGTAACTTGACTGGCAAGTGGGGCCTGGTTCTTTTGGGTATTCTTCTTGCCCTGGGCCTGCTGCTCTTTTATTTTGGTGGAGACCTCTGGTCGCTGGTTGTCCGCTTTTTTAATTTCCTTTCGGACAGGGAAAAAACCAGCTCCTATATCCAGGGATTCGGCCCTGCGGCCCCGTTGGTATTTATGCTGGTACAGATTCTTCAGGTTTTACTGGCGCCAATACCCGGTGAGGCAACCGGCTTTGTCGGAGGGTACCTGTTTGGCGTTGGCAAGGGATTTCTTTTTTCGAGTATCGCACTAAGTGTCGGTTCCATCATCAACTTTGGTGTCGGTCGTTTTTTAGGGCGGCGGTATGTGAGAAAAATGATACCGGCCAGGTATTTGGCGCGATTCGATATGATTGCCGGGCGAAAAGGTGTCTTAATTGTTTTTATGTTGTTCGTATTTCCAGGGTTCCCAAAGGACTACCTGTGTCTGTTTCTGGGCCTGAGTTTTCTTCCGTTCAAATTATTTTTTTTGATGGTAACTATCGGCAGGATGCCTGGAACGTTTATCCTGAGCCTGCAGGGAGCCATGCTGTTCGAACAGAATTACTGGATACTGGCCCTGGCGACAGGGATCTGTTCCGGTATCGCCCTGCTTGGTTACCGATACCGTGAATCTCTCTATGTCTGGATAGAAAAACAAAAATAAAAATATGTAACAATATTTTTATGCAAATCTCTCTTTACCTACCTGCATTGCCTATTCCTATTGGTTGATTATTTCTCGGTTTAGTGGTATAATACGGCCATTATTTTCTAAATACAGGAGAACGGCATGGCATTTTGGGGTGTTAGAGAAGAGTTGAGCCGTGCAAACCAACTGAGACGTTCCTATTATGAGCTCTTGAGAGACGAGCTCGATCAATTTGTTCTGCAGTACGCGCTTGTGGACTCATTTAATAATTTTGTGTCCAAAAAAGAAAGGTATCCCTTTGTAGCAAAGCGCGAGTTAAAGCCGCGTGCCCGAATACCCGATCTGGAATACGGAAGTCACAACACCTTTCTGCTCCTTTTCGTAGAGGAAGCGGTCTCCGCCATTCACAAAAAATATATTCGATTTTTTGATGTCAACAAAACAACCCTGGCCAATCTTCTCAATTCGCAGGCGCTGACACTTTCCGAAAAATACGATAGAAGTCAGAAATATCTGGAATCGGTTCAATTTTTAAATTTTCTAAAAGATCTTCTTCCTGTGGATTATGCACTGCTTATCCAGCGGGACCAGGCCAGCAAAAAGAAGCATCAATATGCGCTGTCTCATTTTCATGTACGGATAGACTGGCCGATAGCCGAAGCCGCTGAGGACCTCGCCAAGAGCCTTCGTTATGTTTCTCAGGACCTTTACGAGAAAGGGGATAAGTTTGCCGAGGATGTTCAAAAGAAGTATTTTGAATATTACGGTGTCCCTGTCATGGTTGGTGGAAGACGCACAGCAGCCATTGTGGCGGCCCAGTACTTTAAACGGATCAACTGTATTACCACGGTTTATGTCGGCAGCAGTGAGTCAAGAGCGTTGATCCGGATATCTGAACGAGGGACTTCGCGGATCGTACTCATGCAGTTCAACGAGACAGAAATCAATGATATTGCGGCAAGCAACAGGATCAAACCGCAAACCTTTAAAAAGAATTTTGTTGTCGCCAAATACAGAAAAAAAAGCATCTGTATGTTTCAGACCACATATGCGTACACCAACCATGCCCGACCGCCCGATGACAGGAAACTACGGGATATCAAGCCGGACCTCAACTGGCTTTCGGTCAGCGGACAGCACATCCTTCCTAAACCGGGCGCCTGGAAGTATGCACCCATACCCCTGAATCTTATCTACACATAATCGTTTCTATGAAACGTCTCCCTGCGGTCGATATTTCATAGAAACGATTATTATACCGCTTGTCATAATAATGTTCCGAAGATAGGATGGCGGCATAAGGGTTTGTAGCAGAAAAACGGTCCTCAATCGGAACGTTTTTCTGACAACCCCTATATATCAGACCAGCATCGCACGAATGAAAGATTGAAGGAAAGAAATATGTCTGAACTCATTTTATCCATTGACCAGGGTACTACCGGAACCACGGTGCTCCTCATAGATGAAAATCTCAACGTCTGCGGGAAAGGGTACCGGGAATTTCGGCAGATCTACCCGGAACCCGGATGGGTTGAACACGATCCTGAAGACATATGGGCCTCCGTGCTGGCGTCTTTGGATGAAGCTCTTCAGACAAGTGGTGTGGCAGCCTCGAAGATCGTCGGTATCGGTATTACCAATCAGCGGGAAACCAATCTTATCTGGGACAGGGAGACAGGCCGGCCCTGTCACAACGCCATTGTGTGGCAATGCCGGCGAACGTCTGGAATTGTGGAGGAATTAAAAGCCAAGGGGTACGAAGCTCTGTTTCAGAAAAGAACCGGCCTTTTACTGGATCCCTATTTCAGCGGAACAAAGCTCAAGTGGCAGCTTGATAACATTACAGGTCTGCGGAAAGAAGTTGAGGCCAAAAGGGCCATTGCCGGAACAATAGACACCTTTCTTACGTGGAAGCTGACGGATGGGGCGGCCCATGTGACTGACGTCACCAACGCTTCCAGAACCCTGCTGATGGATCTTGAGACCTTGTCGTGGGACGATGAGCTCTGCTCGATTCTCAGTACGCCGAAAACCATGCTGCCTGAAATCCGGAGTTGTTCAGAGATATATGGACACACCCGGAATGTGCCGGGGCTACCGGATGGTATCCCCATATGCGGCATGGCAGGTGATCAGCAGGCTGCCTTGTTTGGCCAGGCCTGCTTTGAAGAAGGTGAGGCAAAGTGCACCTATGGGACCGGCGGATTTTTGTTGATGAATACCGGTGCAACCCCGGTATCGAGCAAAAATAGACTTCTGACAACGGTAGCCTGGCAGGTAAAAAATACGGTGACCTATGCCCTCGAGGGGTCGGCTTTTATCGCCGGCTCAGCCGTAAAATGGCTTCGGGACGGATTGCAGTTTATCGATGAGGCTTCTCAGATCGAGGCTTTGGCGAATCAGGTGGCGGATTCCGGTGGTGTTACAGTGGTTCCCGGGTTTGTCGGGCTGGGAGCGCCGCACTGGCGTTCACAGGCCAGGGGCTTGATTACCGGGCTGACACTGGGGACCAATCGCGCGCATTTGGCCAGGGCGACCCTGGAAGGAATTGCCTTGCAGAACGTTGAAATTTTGCAGGCCATGATTGCTGACAGCAATTACCCTCTGGTACAGCTCAAGGTGGATGGTGGGGCAAGCGCCAACAACCTGTTGATGCAGATGCAGGCCGATTTTCTGGGATGCCGTATCGTTCGTCCTGAAATGGTCGAGACTACGGCGTTGGGAGCCGCGTTCCTGGCAGGTATAGGAGCAGGTGTATGGAATGATTTTGATGACATCGCCAGGGCCTGGAAAATGGATCGGGAATTTCAACCCGGCATTGATGACAAAGAACGTTTACAGGTACTTGAACGATGGCGTGAAGCGGTTTTGAAGGCGTGAAAAGGATCTGTTTCAGTTGAAACAAAATGTTGTATTAGATTAATTTCTGTGTTAATAAAAATGAACATTATGGCAATATATCGATAGGCTGGAGCGTGAAATCATCTGATTTTGACCAAATAATTCAAAGAGTATTTGAGGCCACGGGAATTGATTCCCAAAACGAACTGGCCCAGGCTCTCCAGATCAACCGCTCGGCCGTTACCCAGGCAAGAAAGAAGGGGCAGGTGCCGGACCGCTGGCTGCTGAAACTCTATCGAAAATTCGGCTTGAATCCGGAATGGCTCGAAAGCGGCGATGGCCGCTCCTATCTAAAGAAACCTATTGGCAGCGTTGTTTCGGAATTTGAAAAGATTCCCAAGGTCAATGCCAGGCTTTGCGCCGGTGACGGGTCATTTGAAACGGATGCGGATATTCAGTGCTATTATGCTTTCCAAGGGGACTGGCTGAGAAAAAAAGGTGCGGTTGACGCCATGGTGTTGTTCGATATTTTTGGAAACAGCATGGAACCGGAAATCAGGAACGGCGATACGGTTTTAGTCGATCAAAGCCAGAAGGCTATCCTGGCCGGGGCGCTGTATGCTGTCGGTATTGAAGATACCATTATGGTAAAGCGGATCGAAAAAAGACCGAACAAGCTGGTATTGCTGAGCAACCACAAGGATTATCTGCCCATCATACTCAACCGGGAAGAGGCCGGTGCTGTCAGGATTATCGGCAAGGTTATCTGGAGCTGTCGTGAGATATAATTATAAGCTATCTCAAAAATATCTTTTGGTCCAAAGTCTGTGTTGTGCTCTCGTTTCAAGTCCTCAAAATATAGATAAAAAAGCGACAAGGTCGCGTTTGCTAAAGTCGTCAAACGATTTTTTTTAACCCATGTGTTCATATAAATAAACAATGATGGATATTCAACAGGTTGGAAAGGAGACAGGAAAATGACAAAAGATATGGTTCAATGCCCCAAGGACTCAAAAATTATGTATCAGCGGGATGTCTGTGAAAATATATTTCGCAAGGGGAATATCCGGTGCTGGTGTAAGACCTGTGAATTATTCAGGGACGAGGAGCAGGAGACGGAGAGTCTTTAACCCAAACATTTTAACCATCGGCATCTGCTTTTACAGCACTTATACGACCTATAACAATCGGGCGGGAGATCGTAAATCAGGTTGTGCCCCCGATACTGAGTAAAGAAATTACTGTACGATCTCTTGCCGGATGTCATTAATTGAAGAACCTCGCAGCAAGCTACGGGGGATGCGCTCGCTGTTTCGGTTCACTTTCCCGAAGCCATCACCGCCCAATTCATATTTTTCATGTATTCTCAATCTCAAACCCCGCTGTTGGTATACTTGCGCTTTAAAGATAATCGCATAAAAAATAGCAGTTCGAATTTCGGTTGATGATTTGTTACAGGGCGTGTTTAATGCTAAAAATGCCCTGTGCCGGAGTCGTTCTTGATCAGCGCCTGTCCGCAATGGGGGCAGAAAGGGGTGGCTATATTATGTTCATCCACACATGCTTCTTGTGGAATATTTAGCAAATAGGGTCCTGCGCCGTCGTAATTGCATGCTTCTTCTGGACATGAAAATTCCATTGTTTATCTCCATATATTTCTTGTTAAAGTCAACTCAACTCTACTAAGTTAGTCACAGTTCCGGCAATGGCAAGTGTATTTTACATGAAAAACCGGGCATGATACGGATGCGGGTGATTTATGGTTTGTTGACAGTGAAGGAACGATGGCGCAAATTAAATCTGGTAGAAGCGAAACGATAGTGGCCGATTAAGATTGCAGTCAAGATGATGAATTTATAAAAAATAAATATAACAGCATGATAGGATATCATATATAAAGTAAAGAATTAATAAAAAGATTCCTTGTTAAGCGTATCGGGAGGGATGTATGAAACATAAAGAAGGGTATTTGAAAGGTATTCGGGACACCAATATTTACTATCAATACTGGTTGCCGGAAGATGAACCCCGGGCGAACCTTGTGGTTGTCCACGGCTTGGCAGAGCATTGTGGGCGATATATGAATATTGTCAATCACTTTGTTCCATCGGGCTATGCCGTGTACGGAATCGATCACATTGGACATGGGAAATCCGATGGAGAGAGAGTTTACGTAGACCGATTTAAAGATTACACCACCACACTTACGACATATGTTGATATGATCCGCCAGTGGCAGCCGGATAAACCAATATTTATGGTTGGGCACAGTATGGGTGGTTTGATTGGAGCGGCATACCTGCTGGAGCATCAGAATGAATTATCCGGAGCTGTTTTCTCAGGGCCGGGGGTTAAAGTTCCTGACAACATTTCCAAGGCTGTCATATTAATGGGCAAAATACTCTCGAAGATATTACCCAGGACGGGTATCATGCAACTGGATGCAAAAGGTGTCTGCAGGGACCCTGCCGTGGTGGATGCATATGTCAATGATCCATTGGTATACACGGGAAAAGTTACCGCAAGACTTGGTGCTGAAATGCTCAAGACAATGAAAGACGTAACAGAAAATGCAGCCCGGATAAAGCTGCCGCTGATGATTGTGCAGGGAAGTGATGATATCTTGATTGATCCAGGGGGCGCTCAATTGCTTTATGATTCAGTAAGTTCAGAGGATAAGTCGATCAGGATCTATGAGGGTTTTTACCATGAGGTGTTCAATGAACCGGAGCACGAGCAGGTATTGAGTGATGTCCAAAAATGGCTCGACACTCGTCTTGGTGCACAATGTTGAAAACCCATCGCTTTTATAACAGCATCTTTACACAGGCCGTTTTTATCGTCATCGGATTTACGCTGGTTGCTCTGGTGTTGAGCGGCTACCTCTTCCAGCAAAGCATGAGAATGATAGCCTTGAAAGAGGTAGAAAACAAGGCCACGATTTTTCTTTCCGCCATGGAGACCTCGGTACACCGGTTTGTGATGGGTCGAGAATCCAATCGTATAACAGAATTGGTCGAAGAACGGGCAATGTTGCTGGAAAGCAACCTGAACTTTACAATTAGCAGGGTCATGGTGCAGGACCTCCAGGGTCGAATCCTGGATCACACAAGACCGGAGAAGATAGGGCAAACACACACAAGCGACGACATCCAGACAGTGATAAGCTCTGCCCGTCCATTGATAAGGCGGCAAATCAAGCTCCTCAAGCTGGAGCCTGGAAAACCGGAAATACCGGTTATTGAGATCACTTATCCGATTGGTAACCGCCAGGGCAATATTGTGGCTACCGTCAAAATCATTCTTGATGTCAGGCGCACTTTTGAACAGATCCATGAGGAGTATTGGCGCTTCAGTAGAAGGGTGTTTTTTGGGTTCGGTCTGGCTGCCGCTCTACTGATATTAGGAACGCTTTTTTCTCTCCGTCGCCGAATTATCACCCCTGTTTTATCTGTTGCCGAAGCTTCCGCCAGGGTTGCCGCAGGGGACCTTTCGACCCATCTTGTCTCCAAAGGCAGAGATGAAATCGGTAACTTGATACAATCGTTTAATCAAATGGTCGAAGGTTTAAAGCAGCGGGATCAGATGCGCCAATCTCTGGAAATAGCAATGGAAGTGCAGCAAAATCTTTTACCGGAAGAGGATCCTGTTTTTGAAGGGTTGGATATTGCAGGTAAAAGTATCTATTGTGATGAAACGGGTGGGGATTATTATGATTATTTTGAGTTTGATGAAGATAGAACGGAAAAAATTGGAATTGTCTTAGGTGATGTTTCCGGACACGGTATCTCCTCGGCCCTTCTAATGGCAAGCGCTCGGGCATTTCTTCGTCAACGATCTGCTTTGCCTGGCACTATCTCTCAGGTTATTTCAGATATAAACCGGCAACTTGCAAGAGATGTCGTAAACTCCGGCAGTTTCATGAGCATGTTTTATGTGATTATTGATAAAACAAACAGAAGTTTAAAGTGGGTACGTGCCGGGCATGACCCGGCCATATTTTATGATCCAGATACGGGTGAAATTTCAGAACTAAAAGGTACTGGAATGGCACTGGGGGTGGACGAAAACTATCAGTATAGCGAAAATGTAAAACAGAACCTTGCAAATGGGCAAATTATTGTTCTTGGAACCGATGGTATCTGGGAGGCACGTAACCCAAAAGGCGAAATGTTTGGGAAAGAGCATATCTACACCATCATTAGAGAGAAAGCCGATCTCGAGGCCAAATCGATTTTAAACACGATCGTTGATTCACTAATCAAATTTAAGGATAACAGTAGCATTGAAGATGACATCACCTTAGTGGTAATAAAGATTCTACCCAAATTTTAACTTCGAAACCTGCCATATGTAACCTGAACTGAGCTATTTTTATCTCGATCTGCACCGATCTCTTGCGGATCGAGGGGCCGCAAAAAGCCTCGACAGATCCATGGGTATGCCTGTGTTTTTTGCGAACCCTTCTCCATCAAGATTTCGGCACACCGCTTCGGAAAAAATCGCTCAGTTCAGGTTAAAGTATCGCGAGCGCATAGTTGATTTTTTTAACATAATCAAATTCAGCGCTGTTTCTAAAGTCGAACCGGATTCCACATACAATGCCGGAATCGTTCTGGGCAATATGACTGACAATTCCGATCAGGGTCTGGGCATCTGCATGGCTTTCCAGGAAGATGGAGGTGATGCGTTGACCGATAGAAAAGTCAAATGAATTCTCAACCAGGACACCGACCCCTTCACTGCTGATGTTGTTTAGGAAAAATTCTTTTTTATTGATGAAGATTTTTTTCGTTTCAAGGGGATACCTACGATTAGATGTCCGGCGATTTGTGGTATCATTCATGGTGATCTCCATGCCGCATAGACTATTATGATAATTGCTGTGACGATTTTATCCAGTAGATTGAACCCTATCGAGAGTTTCGTCGCTATATGAGAAAACTGGCTGGCTGAATACCATGCGTAGCGGGGTGCTCAGTTTTTATGATATTGCGCAAGAACTTGCCCGTGTCAGGGTTGTGTTCGGCAAGGTCGACGAGTTTTCCCTTGGTATAGGCCCGGTCAGCATCTTGACTCAGCAGTTGAACCTGAGGGCGTGCTTGATCGGCCTTATTGTCGTCATGCAGGGCCAGACCTATTTCGCCGGTATCCAAAGTCAACAGCGTTCCGACAGGATACACACCCAGCATGTTAACGAAAAGTTTGAGAAGGACAGGGTCAAAGTGTTTGCCTGAGTCAGCCAGCATGATTCCCAGCGCCTGGTCTGGGCTCATGGAGGTTGGCCGGTATATACGCGGGGATGTGATGGCATCGTAGACATCCACGATTGTCAGGATTCGGCCGAACAGGCTGATGGGGCGTTTTTTGTCCACCGATGGATAGCCGGAATGATCATATCGAATATGGTGCTCGAACGGGGAGACAAACAGGTGGACCTTTCGGTATTTATCGGTTTTCAATTTTAAGATCAGCAAGGCACTGTTTACGGAATGTTTTTTGATCTCATTAAATTCAAAATCGTTTAATTTCCCTCGTTTATTCAGGATATTTTTAGGAATTTCTATCTTGCCCAGATCGTGAAACAGTCCGCAAAGACCCAGATTTTCCAGCAGTTTTCGCTTCATACCGAGCCGCTTGCCAAGCGACATGGCCAGGAGCGCCACATTCAGAGAGTGCGTGAAAGTGTAGTCGTCGTACATACGGATGGTACTGAGTGAAAAAAAGGTGGTGTCGTCTTCTGTGATGATGTCGACCATCCGTTGAACCATTCGAACCGATTTTCTGATGCTGGTTTCCTTGCCAGCAAGCAGTTTTTCAGCCACTTCTTTTACGGAATTCAAAGAATAGTGATAGGTTTTTTTGGCGACCTCTTTTTTTTGTACCATTGCTTCGGACCGTCCGAACTCATACTCCAGCGAGACTTCGTGAGAGGTAGACGTAGATTCCTGTATAACCACCAGCCAGTGAATATCGGCTTTTTCCAGTTCCATCTTGAGCCATTCTGACGGGCTATCGTGCTTGTCTGACAGGTTTAATAAACGGACAAAAGCTAGAATTTCCTTTATGGCAACCGTTTCCAGGTCAGTATCGAAATGAAAGCCGTAAATATAGCGCTTCTCAAGAAACTGGAGCATATAATTGAATAACTTAGCATCCTTTCGAAACAGAGGCAGTTTTTCTTCCTGAAGAAAAAAACGTCCATTAATAATCTGGAGTGCAACATGTCTGCTGTGGGCGCTTGAAGCTTTTATGGCCTGTTTAAAATCATGCACAGCGTCAATGATCAATCTATTATTGTTTTCATAAAGCTTGGAGATCTGAATGAGTCTGGCAATCCCTTTCAAGAGTTCTGCCCCGGTCGGGCTGGGCTTTATGGAATGGACATTTGCGGTCGATTTAGTCATGATGTTGCACATTTATCCGTTCTGGAACGACAGTGTCGCGGTCGGTAAAATCGTTCAGCGACTTTATTTTCTGCTCAGCATCGATTTGGCTTTTTCCGTATTAATCTCTTTCAATGCATATTCAGCCGCTTGGCGTCGGATTGATTTTTTTGATCTTAAAACTCCGAAGCCGGGCAGGAAAAACAGATCTTTTTTCAAAAAGGGTAAGGATTCATCGGACCCGCATTTTCCCAGGGACATGTACACCCTGGAAAGGAATTGTTTATTGCCGACGCGGATGCGCTGTTTCTTAAGATAGTCGAGTAACAGTCTTTCTGTCCTTACATCGCGGTGTTGACCGGCATATTTTAAAAAGAGGTGCTGCACATCTTCATCGGGATCGTCCATCAGCAGGTTCAATTCGCCAATCATTTCCGGGTTTCGGCGATAGATTGCTATCAAAGCCTCTTTTCGAACATCTGATGATTCGTGACGCAGCAGTCCCGGAAGCCATTTTAAGGAAGCTTTGTTTTTCATGAACCCTATAACGTGTATCAGCATCTTTAATAGCTCAGGGCTGGAAGACGATAATAATTTATCCAGATGTTCAAATTCCCGTTCCGCCAGAAGGCCGATGACTACCATGAGTATTTTTATGGTTTGATTTGAAGTTGTCTTCAAAAGCATTGGACCGAGGACCTCAATGGCCTGTGCATCGAGCATGATCAGAGCCCGCTTTAAGTAGGTGAGTTCTTCCGGACCGCATTTGGCAATTTTGTCCCAATCATCCTGCATGACATTCAAAAATGTTTTTGTGGAAACCGATGAAAAAAAATCTTTAAGCAGGGGAATCGACCAGTGATCTTTTGTTTTTTGGGCAGCGATATTTTTTCTCAGTATTTGAAACGTATTGTAAACACTTTGATACTTATGCTCCCGCATGGCCGCTTGAAGTTCCTGATGTAGAAAGGCCATGACCTCAGAGAAATCATCGGGTTGTGTTTGCTGTTGAAGAATGAACAGCAGAATGTATAGAACGTATTCGATTCGTTCCCATTCTTCTTCTTCCACAAGCATATTGCGGAGATGCTCCCGATCTTCCGCTGTGATTTCCCATAATTGCTGTTTATGAATCAGGGGTTGTAATGGCAGGTCCGGTTCCAACTTGTCAGTATTTTCCGCCGTCTGCTCCGGGTCTTCTCCGGAAAAGTCATCCCCCCCTAAATCAGGGATTTCAAAAGCTTCGCCGGTGTCGAAACCCACATCCTCTGCCTTATAAGACAGGCAAGGCAATTCCACCGCCCATAGGGCTGTGACAATATCGTTTTCTGCGTCTTCGGTGAGAACCTGATGTTTTTGCAGTATTTCAAGGAAGCTATGAATTTCCCATAGTGCTATCGATTTATGGAATTCAAGGTGATAAACCCCGTCTCGAAACAGGATGAAGGCAAGGTTTTCCTCGTTCATAGGGCCATCGTGTACCACTTCATTTTTGTAATAAATATTTTGCCGATCGATAGTTATAACAAGGCTCCCATGCTGATCGATAAAATTATCCAAACCATTTTTGAAGGAATTTAGAGAGGTTTGATATATGACGTGTTCAGAGGGATACAAGAGGATTTTTTTAAAAGCGCCATTGAGTGCAATTAAAACCTGTCGAGCGTGAGCCAGGCTGTCTCCAACGGACTCTTTGCCCGGGGGATCATTTTTTGTGATAGAGGCCATAAATGATAATTTTATGCGACAAAAGGAACGTTTGTCGGAGATTTTATGTTCTTGAAAAAGCAACAGAGCGTAATAATATACTTATCGGCCAGTTGACGATTTTCTTTAGTTATTTTGAACACAACATTCGGCACCTAACATGCCAGGAGATTTTCGTTTTTACAGAATGGTGTCACGATTAAATGTCGAAACACATGATTTTGGTTTTATTTATCCTTATCGGTATGCTACATGCCAGAAAGGAAGAGATGTATTCATAGCAGGAGCAAACAGATGATAGCAGAAATTCTTGCAACCGGCGACGAAATACGATCCGGCGCACTCGTCGATTCGAACTCCGCCTATATTGCAGAAAAACTCGAGGAAATCGGCATACCCGTCACCCGTCACAGTTGCGTGGGGGATGATCTTGAGGAGCTGATTTCGATTCTAAAAGAAATCTCAAAACGGGTGGATATCTGTGTGGCAACCGGCGGTCTGGGACCCACAGCAGATGACCTTTCATCGGAAGCCGCAGCATCAGCGGCCGGAGAATCCCTTGTACTGGATTCCAAAGCACTTTCTGATATCGAAGATTTTTTCAAAAGCCGCAAACGGGAGATGGCCGATTCCAACAGGAAACAGGCCATGTTGCCCCGTAGCGCCGAAGTCATGTACAATCCCGTTGGAACGGCACCAGGATTCAGCCTGAAGATCGGAGAGTGTCTGTTTTTTTTCCTACCGGGGGTGCCACATGAAATGAAGCGCATGCTCTTTCATGAGACGCTCTCCAGAATTGAGAAGATGCCGGAGAAATTGCAGGAGCACTGTCTTGTCAGGAACATTTCCACCTTTGGCCTTACCGAGTCCGCCACTGGTGAAAAGGTGGCCGATCTTGCAGATGATTTTCCTGAAATCAAGATCGGGCTTCGCGCAAAATTTCCGGAAATTCATGTGAAGCTATATTTGAACGGGCAGGACCTGACCACCATGGAAAGGAAACTGGCATCCGCCTCAGAATGGATTCTGAATCGGCTGGGAAGGCATGTCCTGTCACTGGAAGGCGCGTCCATGCAAGCGGTGGTGGGGGATCTATTGAGGGAAAGGGCTGCCACCGTGGCGGTTGCAGAAAGCTGCACCGGCGGTAGAATTGCCAATTGGTTGACCGATGTTTCCGGGAGCTCGGACTATTTTCTTTTTTCAGGTGTGACCTATTCCAACGATGCCAAAGCAAAAGTCCTGGGCGTTGCTCCTGATTTGCTGAAAAAATACGGGGCTGTTCACGAGGAGACCGCTAAAGCCATGGCAGAAGGCGCGCGCCGTATTTCAGGGGCCACTTATGCCATATCCACCACCGGAATCGCCGGACCCACCGGGGGATCTGACGACAAGCCCGTAGGGACCGTCTGTATCGGCCTGGCAACACCGGAAAAAGTGGAGGGAAAGCGCTTTCATTTCCCGTTCGGACAGCGTTCCATGAATAAAAGCATATTTGGCATGGTGGCGCTAAATATGCTGAGAAAAGAATTACTTAAACTTACATGAATTTTGATAAATAAATATTAGGATTCGAGGGGGCTATTCGCAGAGGGTAGACAGGATGTTTGGTTTGGACGCAGCCATAAGCGATAAGCAGTAAGCATAAAGCAGCTTAGAGCTTATCGCTTATGGCTTAGAGCTTTCTGAACCCTCAGACCCTGTTATTTTTATTTGTATATAGGAAATAAGCTTTAATTATGTTTCTAACCATTTTATTCGGTATCTTCGTATTCTATCTCCTATTCACACTTCTGCTGTCATTTGTTGTTCAGCGAATTCCAAGAAATCCCATAAAAGATGAGCCGGATTGGGGCAGGGTGATCGACACCAGAATACCCACCGCCGATGGTGGCTCCCTGGAAGTCTGGCGTGTCGAGCCTGACGGGGACTCTTGTGGTATCCTTGTTTTGGCACACGGTTGGGGCCGCAACCGGGATCGTATGGTTCACAGGGCCAGGTTGTTTGCCGGGCTCGGTTTTACGACGGTCATGCACAGCGCACGGGATCATGGCGGTTCCAGTAAACTGCGTTTTGTCAATGCGGTCAAATTTGCCGAGGACATCGAGGCGGTTCTGAAATGGATCAATGAACCCGTCAGTTTATACGGCCATTCAGCCGGTGCCGCAGGTGCTATCATCGCCGCCCACAGAAACCCCGAAAAAATCAAACGGCTGTATCTCGAGGCAAGTTATGCTTATACCAAGGAAGGCCTGTTGAGTCTCTATAAATGGGCAAATCGGTTTTTCGGAATAGTTTTTGGCCCCATGATCATTTTCTGGTGGAATCTAATTTATCCGGGCGCCATGGTTCAGTACAGCCCGGCCAATCTGGCACCGGATCTTTATATGCCTGTGATGATCATTCATGGGGAGAATGACCAGCGATTTCCAGTTGCATTTGCCCATACCCTGAAGAACCGATTCCCAGTCGATAAGGTGGATATATATATTGCTCCTGGCGTTGACCATAGTGATGCGAGCCATACACCCGGTTATCTTTCGTCCATCCGCTCATTTCTCAATCACTATGGTGAAGAATGAACGCTGAATCGATATTTGCGGGATGGGTGGTGGATGGAAGCGGTGGCCCTGCCAGAGAGAATGTCCTGCTGACCGTCAATGACGGTATCATTACAAAAATCGAGGAGGCAATACCAGAAAAGACCCGACAACAAGAAGTAACGGATTTTTCACACTGTACTTTGCTGCCGGGCCTGATCGACGCCCACATCCATCTTTTCATGTCAGGGACAGAAGATCTGGATATCAGGGAAAATCAGTTGACCTTAAGATTTGAAGACGTTGCAGGAGGTATCCAAAAGCGGCTTGGGGATTTAATTGCCTGCGGGATTGTGGCATGCAGGGATGGCGGGGACCGACATGCGTACACCCTGAGGTATAAGAGAGATCATCTGACTGGGAACACTTTTCCAATTCAGCTAAAAGTAGCTGGTGCAGCCTGGCACCAGAGGGGCCGTTACGGTAAGATGATCGGAAAATCTCCGCAAGGATCTATATCTCTGGGCCAAAGCATTTGTGCAAATAATCAATTTGTCGACCATATAAAAATTGTCAATTCAGGATTGAACAGCCTTATACGCTTCGGTAAAGAAACATCCCCTCAGTTTGATGTCATGGAATTGAAGGAAGCCGTAGCCACTGGTAAACGTCTTGGTTGCAAAACCATGGTGCACGCCAACGGGAAAAAACCGGTTGAAATTGCTCTGAAAGCAGGTTGCCATTCAATTGAGCATGGGTTCTTCATGGGAGCAGACAACCTCAAGCGGATGGCGGATAAACAGATTTTCTGGGTGCCTACAGCCATGACCATGAAAGCCTATCGTGACACATTTGAGCGTCGGAGAATAAATCCCGAAACCCGGAATCATTTCCAGAATTCATCCCTGCCACAAATCAACAAGATGACTCGGGTTGCTTCCCAAAACCTGGAGCACCAGCTGGAACAGATTCGACAGGCAAAAGAACTGGGGGTAACGATTGTACTGGGCACCGATGCGGGGAGCATCGGGGTTCACCATGGTAAGTCCGTACAGGAGGAAGTACGGTTGCTCGTGACGGCTGGACTTTCGGTCGCAGAGGCTATTCAATGCGCAACACTGAACGGCGCACGTCTGCTCGATTTGAATGATCAGGGCGTGATCGCCAAAGGTGCGGTGGCCACATTCATGGCAGTGAGGGGTTCCCCACAAGATCTTCCGGACAGCCTTGACAGGATCGTGTCCCTTTATATTAAGGGTAATGAATATCTCAAAAAAAATTGAACCGACATAAGGGGCTGTCAAAGGTTCCTGGCATGCGCCAACATATTTTTATTGACGGCCAGACCCATTTTGGGCTGTACCAGATCATGATGTTTTTCAACAAAAGGAAGATACACAAGGGTAGAGCTTCTAGGGGTTATCTGGATATCCGGCAGGATACTCATCACCTTTCGTCTTGGCTTGATAATGCCGGACAAGGTCAGTTTCAAACTTTCGAGGGCTTCTTTCAGGGGCAGGTTGACCGGGTGCAGGTTGCCGTCTGGTATCCCCTTTAAAAACTTTCCGGTGGGTTGAGCAACGGTCATTGTTTGGGAAAGTTTGGTAAAAAACTGTGGTCGAACCTTAAAAGCCAGGGCCCAGAAGTGAAATGCGGGATCCGGCATCCCGGGTTGGACAGCCCTGGGAAGATTGGCTTCCCGAACAAGGTCCGTATAAGAGGCCAGTGACATGCCGGAGATATCTGCCTTTATACGCCAGAAGGGCAAATATCGCAGCGGCCCTTCTTCGCCTGCAAGATGGACCGCAGTGAGTTTTGAAAAGCCGTTTTGGCCTGGTTTGTACACCGCTTTACAATTCTTACAACCCAGCACCAGAGAATCCCGTTTTCCCTCGAGATCCCATCCGCAATGTGGGCACAAGGTAGGCAGAAAACGTATGTTCCAGTCGAGACGCTTGCCGGCATATACGGATGTGTCAAAATCGACAGCAAGCTTTTTCGTTATCGGCTTGTTCAGGACGGCATCTATAACACGTCCGTCAAAATAGAATGGTGCATAGATGATGCTTAGACTATCCCCGATGTTCGCCTGGTGGACAATGGGCCTGGAAAGCGAATTGTTGAAACGTTTATCGATGATATCGATCATTTTAGAAAACGACAGCGTGGGTGGGATAAAGCGCCCGTTTATCTCGGGTGAAGCAAAACAAAGTTTTTGAGTCTGACTGCGAAGACCTACAGATATGGGGAGTAGCTTGTCATCGATGGCCTTGTGACTGACATCCACTAGTTGGTGTTCCATCTTGTCGGCAAGGCAGGAGAAGCGCATGCCTTTAAAACGCCAGTAAGGAACGTAGAAGAGCTCTTTATTCTCAGGTGCATTGCTCGGCAGCACATAGCGAAATTGTATGGCCTGAAGAAATGATTTTACCCGACAGTACTGGCACTGGAACAATCTGTCGGTCTCTTCCAAAGCAGCCGGGGCGCCACACTGGGGGCACTGGTAATCAATCTGAAAACGAATGGGGGAGCTCCTTAAAAACGGTTTTAGGTGTTAAGTTTTAGGTTTTAGGTTCTTGGCGATGCTATGAGTAAAAAAACGGACCCATAAACCAAGCATAGGTAAGTTTCTAAGACTGAGGGGATTATCCAGCGGTCATAATAATCCCCTTCTGTTTGCTTCAAACAGGCGACCGGATGTTTGCCGTCACTCGCCGGAGCTATAATCAAAAATCAAACGGAATATATTTTTAGCAACAGCTATGACTCCAAAAAAAAAGCTATCAGCCGGCAACCGTCAGCTTGTCCCTATTTTTTCCCCGCAACTCCCGCAGAATTTCGAATCCGGCAGGTTTTCAGTGCCGCATTTGGTGCAATGCCTGGGCTCCGGCTTTTCTTCGGCAGGATGACCGCATCGTGAGCAGAACCCGGCATTGGCCGTCAGGTTTTTTCCGCAGGCTGTACACTGCCGGATAACAAGTTGCTGATGACCGCAATACGGACAGAATTTAGCATCGGCAGGGATCTCGTTGTGACATTCCGGACAGGGAAAAACTTCCGCTGCGGTTTGTTTTTGAGCCCCACCTGTTCCTGTAAAATACTGGGCAAACATGGCAGGCATCATGAGTCCCAGGCCGGTTCCCATGCCCATGCCGGCGCCGGAAGATTCGGCCTCCGAGGCCTTTTCCATGGCCATGGCGGCTTTCATCTGCATAAGCTTGTTCATATCGTCGAAGACACCCATCCGGCTCCGGTCATCAATGGCCTCTTGAACCTCAGGCGGTGGTGTAATCGAATTCAGATAGAGGTGGGTCAAGGCCAGACCGAAATGACTGAAATCTTCCTGCAGGCGCTCCACCAACCCTTTTGCCAGTTCGTCATATTTTGATGGTAGGTTCAGGATGGAGTCGATGGATTCCCCCATGTAATCATTGAACCTGGATACGATGACGCGGTTCAGGTATTCATCAACCTCTGCTGTGGTGTAGATTCCCTGGGTACCGACCATGCTGTTGATAAACAACACGGGTTGCACGACCTGTAAGTTGAAAATACCGAATGCCCGCAAGCGGATCAATCCCAGTTCGCTGTCTTTGAATGCCACAGGATCACGGGTTCCCCACTTGAGGTTCGTGAAGATCTTCAGGTTGATGAAATAGACTTCCGCTCGCAACGGACTGTTCATTGCCCAGGGAATGCTGGCTATTTTTGTGAGAATCGGTATGTTGCCGGTTTTGAGCGTATGCCGGCCAGGCCCAAAAGCCTCGATTGCCTTGCCTTTGTAAAAAAAGACGCCTGCCTGGCTTTCCCGGACAGTCAATTGGGCCCCGTATTTGATTTCGCCGGATCCTTTTTCCGGAAGCCTGTGAACCAGTTCTTGGCCGGTATTGTCAAACCATTCTAAATTTTCTAAAAAGATAAGATTGTCTGTGCCCATATTCGTACACCTCCAACCCGGTGTTACCGGAAAAGAAAAAGATTTATTATCACGAAATCACGAAACCATGAAAGATCGAAACCACGAAATCCTAAACAATACCATAATGATCCAAATTCAAATGATCAAAACAATACCTTGGCGATACAAGTTCAAGCACCATGTTTGAACCATTTGAGCATTCGATATTTGGATTTGTTTTGTAATTCGATATTCGGATTTAGAATTTATACCGCTTGTCATAATAATGTTCCGAAAATAGGATCGCGGCATAAGGGTTTGTAGCAGAAAAACG
>RCNC010000924.1_pt1 | contig 32195 bp, 32 predicted proteins | sample 2041301 | NCBI WGS metagenome assembly RCNC01 (sample SAMN09708231, study PRJNA481090) | Marine sediment metagenome, whole genome shotgun sequencing project. | biome: marine sediment; feature: ocean; material: sediment; isolation source: Sewage treatment plant 13A marine sediment (STP13A) ... | reverse complement strand
AAATTGCATCCACTGGGTCATGTTATAGGCTCCGATCCGCTTGATTACAAACTGGTCGCCCTTTTTCAGCAGGGGGAAGGCAATGGCCTCCCTTAGTACATCGATGTTCATGCAGAGGGGGCCGTAGATGGTGGTCTCCTCCAGATGTTCGGAGACAGGAGCTGCCGGGTAGACCTCGTGTTCGTACCAGAATGAAGTAAAAAGCAGGTTGATCCCCACATCAACGATGGTGGCACGGTTCCCGTTGGAGAGGCGCTTGTTGGCAATGACTGTTCCCAGCAGGTACCCGGCATCATCGATCAGGGCCCTTCCGGTCTCCAGGATCAGCGTGGGCAGGTTCCTGGGATTCAGCTGGGAATTGATAATAGCCGATGTGATGGCTTCCGCATATTCATCCATTGTGGGAACGGTATCGCTTCCCGGATAGTAAGCTCCTTTAAGGGTGTTCTGGGAGGCAAATCCCCCCCCCAGGTCCAGGTATTTGATATTCACACCATATTTTTTTTCGATGCCGTAGGCCAGGTCAGCCATTTTTCCCGCTGCTATTTTATAGGCATTGGAGGCAAGCATGTAGGTGCCTATGTGGGTATGCAGTCCTACCAGCTCAAGTTTTCCGTTGATCAGGATTCGGTTGATGGCATCCCAGGCATCCCCGTTTTCATAATTGAAGCCAAAGCGGTCCCACATGGGGTAAATTCCTGTATCCATGTTCACCCGGATGGCCACCTTGGGCTTCTTCCCCGAGTTCTCGGCGATGGCGATGATGGAGTACATTTCATCGAAATGGTCGATGTGGATCAGTGAATCATTCTCAATTGCTTTTTTCAGATCCTCATCTTTTTTGTCGGGATAAATTCTTGGCGGCGATGTTGTACTTTCTGTACGCGGGTGCGAAAAGTTCACCGGGTATCAATATGGACAAGAATGAACTACCGGTCATCAGGGCAACAGCCATGCTGGAGGCCACGGTGGAAGCGATGAGTTTTCCAACAGTGTTGGCAACTTTCAGCATGTGCTCCAATAAAACATCAAGCATGCCGGCTTTTTGCACAATGCCACCAAAAGCGAAGGCACAAAATGCGATAAGAGTCACATGCATCATCGAAACCATACCGCCACGGGTCAGCAGTTTATCCACCATGACATCCCCTGTTACGGCCTCATAACCATGCACCATTGATCTTACGGCAGTGGCCATATCGAGCTGCTGGATGAAGATTGCCAATAATGCTGCCACGGCGGCCGAAAACAGCATGCCGGGTATGACCGGTTTTTTACGCATGGCAAAATACAAGGTTATTACGAGAGGGACCAGCAACAACACATTGAATTGAAAACCATTTTTTAAGACCTGCTGTATGCTCTCTGCCCGTTCCATGGTGGACATATGATCCTGTTGGGACATCACACCCATTACAAAATACACCAGCAATCCCACCAACCAGGCCGGTGTGGTGGTCCAGAGCATATGCCGGATATGGTCAAACAAGTTACTACGGGCAGCTACTGGTGCCAGGTTGGTCGTATCGGAAAACGGTGACATTTTGTCCCCGAAGTAAGCACCGCCAACGACTGCACCTGCCGCCTGCTCCAACGGAATATTGAGTCCATTTGCAATCCCGATAAACGCCACACCAATGGTTCCGACCGTGCCGTATGAAGTACCGGTCACCAGGGAAATAACACTGGAAACCACACATGCGGTCAACAGGAAGAACTGTGGTGAAATCAATTCAAGCCCATAATAAATGAGCATGGGAATGGTTCCGGCAGCTATCCAGGAGCCGATCAGGGCACCCACAACGATAACGATCAACATGGCGGGCATGCCCTTCATCATGCTCTCAATAATGCCGGCTTCGATCTCCTTGTAGTTGTAGCCAAGACGCAAGGCGATGATCCCGGCAACCCCGGCAGCGGCGATCAACAATACCTCTGCATTCAGGTGAAATACACCATATCCAATACCCAGGAACACTGCGATTGCGATGAGCGGTATTAGCGACTGAATAAAAGTCGGTTTGATTTTTTCAACACTCATTTCAGTTTTTCTGTATCAAGTTTGTCGATCGAGGTCAGCCGTTTCACAGGATATGACTCGCCCTCGGTCAGGTAACTGTCAAAGCGGTATTTACCGGCGGCCCGTGTTGCTACGATTCCCCAGGTGGATTCGGGCTCCAGTATCAATGGAATCAAATTCGAGGCGGCACCTTCCACCGGAACAATGATTGTGCCGGCTTTCAAGGTCTCATTTTGAACCGTCTTTTCCAGATCAACGAGATAAGTATGTTTTTCTTCATCAATCCCGTCGGTAACATGTTTGATACGGTAGGTTTCGGTTTCAACCTGCTGATCACCCTTCAGAACGAACATGGAAAATCGGTGTCTTTTCAGCAGCTCGACCAATTTTGTCTGACTGCCAGCGAAACTATAAGCAGCAGGTTTATCGACGCTCTTCTTAATTTTCACCAGGGGTTTGAAATTGACAAGATCCTTGTTGGTGTGTGTCCAGCTATTCAGATCAAACACCGGAAAACTCAACGTAGATTTGTCTTTATCCGGGAAATATTCCATTTGGATATGGCTTTCGCCCTGATCAACCATTCTCGTACGCGCCTGTTTCACAAGTGGCAAAATATCCCTGGCATGCCGGTTACTTGTGTCCAGAAAGTTGAGGATGGCCGAAACCTGGCCTCTTGTGCGCCGCTCGATTTCATTGGTGAGGTTTCCATAGCGTTTGCCTTCAATGATGAACGACAAGGTGTTGTAGATACCAAAACTTTGTCGGCCATCATTGATAGCCGTCGTACTGTAACGCACCACGTTTCCATCGAAGGGTGAACCCACTATGTAGCGGTGGAAACGAAAACCATCTGCTTCAATACCCTTACCCGTTTCGGGAATAAACACGTTCCTGGTGAAATCCATGATGTCGGAGTCAATATTCAGGTTCGTTACACCACCTAACATTTCCTCAGCGTCTTTGAGATAACCCGCCTCAACCCATCTTGTCAGTACAGCGTTGTACTCGTGAACATCAAGGGTCACTTCAGGCATCCAATCCAAAAACAACTGGTGAATGGCATTTGACTCCGGTTCACTCAGCATGACGTGATTCCGGTTCAGATCCATGTCATTGGCGTTACGACGCTCACCTGCCTCTGAACCATCCGGATTGACCTGGGGAACGAGAATCAAATCCAGATTGCTGAGCAGATCGGAATCTTTATTGAGTAGTCTCCGGGCCACAATCAGGGCGGCTTCCTTGCCGGATGGCTCATTGCCATGATGCTGAACGACGATCAGTACCACGGGCTTTGTTTCACGCTGGCTTGCGAAAACAGCATCCAGCGAAAAGAACAATGCAGGGATTGACCTTCCCGAGACAGAAGTGCCGATAAACTCCATCTTTATCTTTGACGAAGAACCCGCCAATGGCTCTAAATAGTCCATCATACGTTCATACGAGGTTAACTCGGTCCAGTCGGACTCTTCGAGTTGTGTTTGGAATTGAGCTGCCTGTATCTGGAAGGATATAAGCAAGGAAATTACTATCGAACCCAGCGCTTTAAACATTGTGTTTTTCCAGTGTTAAATGATCATTTGATTCTTGATAGAGTCTTTGCGGTTATTGACTTAAGGCGAGTATCGTAAGCTGCAATTATATGACTCGGCCTATTGTAATTGGGGCTGACAGGCCGCGTAAATGAAAGATGAGGAAATAGTTGATCCAAAGCAGGACTACTGTGGAAAAATTGTTGCACACTTATTATCTGTGTGAAACGCGGTAAGCAATTGGTCAACATGCTGACAGGTGAATAGAATGCGTAAAGGAAGAAGATCCCGCCAGAATAAACCCACAGTGGCTTCCGCCATCAGACCGGGTATGCCAGGCGGTCGTTACCGGCCTCTCACTGAATCTGATGAAAAGCAGATCCACAGCACCATTTTGGATGTACTCGAAAACATTGGCATGGGCGATCCGATACCCATTGTCCAGGAACGTGCGCTTGAACGCGGTTGTTTTATGAATGAACACGGGCGCTTGTGCTTTCCAAAGGCACTGGTTGAAGATGTGATTGCCAGTACGCCAAAAAACCTGCAATTTCTGGCCCGGGATCCGAAACACGATATGGAAATCGGCGGTCTCCGTGTGCATACCTATGGTGGTGGTGAAGCGGTCAATATGCTGGACGTGGGTGCGTCCGAATATCGTCAGTCTACTTTAGCTGATCTTTATGACGCGGCCCGATTGACAGACAGAATGGATAATATCCATGCATTTTCGCGCCTGGTGGTCGCCGCAGAAATTGAAGACCAACTCAGCTGCGATATCAATTCGGCTTATGTCAGTGCCGCTGGAACCAACAAACATACCCAATTAACATTTTCCTCCGCGTCACATGTTCAACCAACGCTGGAAATGCTTTACATGATCTCCGGCGGTAAAAAGGCCTTTGATGAAAGACCCTTCTGCAATGGGGGTGGTTGCCCGGTCATTTCACCACTGCGCTATGGTCGGAGTAACAGTGAAGTTTGTGTTGAGTCGATCAAATTTGGCTCACCCATCTGGGTCATAGTCGCGCCGCAGGCAGGCGCCACGGCCCCAGCGGCACTGGCCGGTGCCGTGGTTCAATCCGTAGCCGAGGCAATCGCCGGCTTGCTGATGATAGACATGGTCGAACCCGGATACCCGGTCGTGCTAGGGCCATGGCCATTTGTCTCCGATCTTCGTACCGGTGCATTCAGCGGTGGTAGTGGTGAGGAAGCCGTCGTCTCTGCCGGTGCCGCCCAGATGGTCAATTTCTATGGCCTGGCCAGCTCAGTTGGGGCCGGTATGACAGATTCCAAGCTACCCGATTACCAGGCGGGTTACGAAAAAGCCCTGGCCATCACCCTGGCAGCACAAAGCGGTTGTAATAACGTCTCCGAGTCCAGCGGCATGCTGGGAAGTCTGATGGCCTTATCGTTCGAATCCCTCGTGATTGACAATGATTTACTCGGTGCTGTCATGCGTACCGTACGCGGTATCGAGGTCACTCAAGATACTTTGTCATACGATGTGATAAAGCAAGTGGTTCATGGCGAGGGACATTACCTAAGAAATCAACAAACTCTTAAGCTGATGCGCAGTGGCTACGAATACCCTGCCCTGGCAGACCGGAGCACACCCGAGGAATGGATGGCCGCCGGTTCACCGGATATCCGTCAGCAGGCTGGCCAGCGGGTGAAAACAATTTTATCCAGTCACTATCCCGAGTATATCGACCCGGCTATTGACGCAAAAATACGGGAGAAATTCCCGATCCTGTTACCAAGAGACCTGATGAACCAGGCAAGTGGCCGCTGGTAGACTGCGGCGAAACATCAACCTGTTAAGGCTGGACAAAGATGAATGACCAATACGACAACGACGAAGACATTATCCTCTCGGAACTATCGGATGAGGAACTTATCGAGCAAATGCACGATGACATCTATGACGGCCTGGCGGAAGAAGTTGCAGAAGGCACACAGATTCTTCTCGACCGTGGCTGGGGTGCGTCCAGGATACTGGAAACCGCCCTGGTTGGTGGCATGGCAATCGTTGGTGTGGATTTCCGTGACGCCATCCTGTTTGTGCCCGAGGTACTGATGTCGGCCAATGCCATGAAAGCCGGTATGGGAATTCTCAAACCTCTACTTTCTGCCAGCGGTGCTGAACCGGTCGGTAGAGTGGTCGTCGGCACCGTCAAAGGTGACATCCACGATATTGGCAAAAATCTGGTTGGTATGATGCTTGAAGGCGCCGGCTTTGAAGTCAACGACATTGGAATCAACATTGATGCAGATACATACATCAACGCCATCACTGAGAGTGGTGCGACCATTCTTGGCATGTCGGCACTTTTGACCACCACCATGCCATATATGAAAGTTGTCATCGATACGATGGTCGAAAGAGGCATACGGGATGACTACATCGTGCTGGTAGGTGGTGCCCCTGTGAACCAGGAATATTGTGATGCCATCGGGGCAGATGCTTATTGCAGAGACGCAGCGGTTGCCGTGGAAGTTGCCAAAGAACTGGTTGCGGCGGCTTCCTGATCATGGTGATGATGACGGTGCGACATGCAGGATAAAATTCTTGTCATCGCCTGTGGTGCAATCGCCAGGGAACTTGTGCAGATCAAAAAACTGAACCAATGGGACCATATTGAGTTTCAGTGCCTGCCACCCGAACTGCATAACACACCCGATCAACTCCCGGCAGCCGTAAAGGCAAAAATCGAATCCCAGCTCCACCAATACAAAGATATATTTGTCGCTTATGCCGACTGCGGAACAGGTGGTGCGTTGGACAAAGTGCTGAATGAATATGGAATTGAACGGATTCCCGGTGCACATTGTTACGAGTTCTTTGCCGGAAGCGACCAATTCAATGCCATCGCGGAGACCGAACCAGGCAGCTTCTACCTGACTGATTTCCTGGTACGGCACTTTGAACGATTGGTGGTCAAGGGGTTGGGTATGGATCGCTTGCCGCAATTGATCCCCGTGTATTTTGGCAACTACAAGCGCGTTGTATACCTGGCTCAGAGTGAGTCCGAGGAGTTACAGGCTATGGCCCAAAAACATGCCAAATTCCTCGGCTTAGACTACGAATACCACGATTGCGGTAAAACACCGCTTTACGAGGTTCTGAAACCAGCCCTGGCGCAATGAACCTGAGCACACAGCCGACCCTTTACAGACTTTACCCAGGACAAATAAAATGCCAGAACACAGGCTACCAAAAATCATATTCAGCCCCTCCGGCAAACATGGACAATTTCCTGTGGGTACACCGGTATTGCAGGCTGCGCGTGAGCTGGGTGTAGATATTGATTCCATATGCGGTGGCAAGGCCCTTTGTGGTCGTTGCCAGGTAGAACCCATCGAGGGCACATACGCCAGGGAAGGGATTGTATCCAGCCCTGATCATCTGGGTGACCTGACGGAAGACGAGCAATATTGTCGGAAAACCGGACAGCTCAAGAGCGGAAACCGGCTGAGTTGCCGTGCAACAATTTTGAACGACATCAGAATCGATGTGCCCTCCACCAGCCAGGTTCACCAACAGGTGGTACGCAAACAATACGATGCACACTCCATCGAGATCGATCCAATGGTCCACCTGTATTTCACACAGGTGACAGAACCCGACCTGGAATACCCTGAAGGTGACTTGCAACGCCTGTTGAAAGCCTTACAAAAAGACTGGGGATTATCCGAGCTGGATTGTGACTTCAATGTTTTGCAATCTCTGCAAGCCGCTCTGAGGGATGGTCAATGGCGGGTGACCGTTGCAGTTCGTGAAGGAATCCGGATAGTAGCGATCTGGCCTGGTTTCCAGGAACATCTTTATGGTGCTGCTATTGATGTAGGCTCTACCACCATTGCCGTTCATTTGTGCGACCTCACAAGTGGAAGGGTAATGGCCAGTGCCGGCGCCATGAATCCCCAAATACGTTTTGGCGAAGACCTGATGAGCCGTGTTTCTTACGCAATGCTCAACCCCCAAGGCGCCAGCCAGATGACAGGGGCTGTCAGAACCGCCATCAATGAACTACTGGAAAATGTAATCGACCAGGCCAAAATTGACGTCAGCCAGCTACTGGAAATCACGCTGGTAGGCAACCCCATCATGCATCACCTGCTCCTGGGACTGGATCCAACACCCCTGGGCTCATCGCCATTTGCCCTGGCCACCAACCGATCAACAGAATTGCTGGCAAATGAACTGGATCTGCAACTGGCTGCTGGCACGCGGGCCTACATACTTCCCTGTATTGCAGGCCATGTCGGTGCAGATACGGCAGCCGTGATGCTGGCCGAAACACCCTGGCAGCTCGATGAAATGAGTTTGATCATTGATGTTGGTACCAATGCCGAAATCGTTCTGGGCAACCGCGATAGAATAATGGCCGCCTCCAGTCCCACTGGCCCTGCCTTTGAAGGCGCCCAGATCAGCGCTGGCCAACGGGCCGCGCCAGGTGCCATCGAAAGAGTTCGGATTGACCCGGAAACCCTGGAACCGAAATTCAAAGTCATTGGCGGTCAGCTCTGGTCTGATGATCCCGGTTTCAAGGATGAGCTAGGGGAACAGGAAGTCACGGGGATTTGTGGTTCCGGTATCATCGAAGCCATCGCCAGCATGTACCTGGCTGGCATCATCCTCCCCGATGGCATCATCGATGGCGCAATGGCGGCACGTAATCCCCGTATTGAAGCCAACGCACGTACATTCTCCTACCTGTTACACGAAGGCGAACTGGATATCCGAATCCTGCAGACCGATGTGCGGGCCATCCAACTGGCCAAGGCCGCTTTGTATGCCGGTGCCAAGTTGCTGATGGAGCGCATGGGTGTGAAAACGGTAGACAGGATCCGTCTTGCCGGCGCCTTTGGCAGCCATATTGATGTCAGGTATGCGATGGTGCTTGGTTTGATTCCGGATTGCGATCTCGAACAGGTGTCCTCAGCCAACAACGCTGCCGGTACCGGCGCGCGGATCGCCTTGCTGAACAGGGCATCACGCAGGGAAATTGAAAACAGGGTTCGCGCAGTGGAAAAAATAGAAACTGCGATAGATGAAAGTTTTCAGGATCACTTCATCGAAGCCCTGAGTATTCCACACGCAAAACATGCATACCCGAACCTGGCCAAAATCATCACCCTGCCCGAATCAAATCTGTGTGACGTCAAACCCGGCCGAAAACGCCGTGCCAAAATAAGAAGTTAGAATACGACCAAGCGCAGTTATTCAGGTTCAATCATGACCGCAGTACCCACTGCCAGTAGCTCCGCTGCTCCACCTACAATGACCGAGGTGGTGAACCGGGTGGTAACAATGGCATTAGCACCGAGTTGCTGTGCCTCAGCGACCATGCGATCAATAGTGTGCTCACGGCTTTCGGCCATCAGTTTTGTATATTCATGGATCTCGCCACCGACGATACCACGCAGGCCAGCAATAATATCCTTGCCGACGTGGCGTGCGCGCACGGTGTTTCCACGCACCAGGCCAATTGTCCTTACGATTCGATGATTAGCTACTGTATCACTGGTCACTATTAACATTTCAAATCTCCACGTCTTTGTATTTGTCCGTTTTACGCTCTATGAGCCTTTGCCGCAACACCGAGAATAACAGGGTTGCCAGGCCACCATAAATTGCAAACATCAAGAGCTTCATGCCGACCGATATACCGTCGTTGAATAAAAATCCCCCCAGGCCGATACCCGCGATGATCAACAAACCAACTACAAACAACAACCAGCCAATACCCCGGGTAAGCTGAACAGTCGGATCATCCATTGTCTCTCTCCACTTGTCTTCTCCTACCTCACTCAGGTTGGCGTTGCCTATTCGTTCCCGCAAAGCACGCAACCTCTCAAGATTTTCACGGCACTCAGCACACACTTCACAATGCAGTGTGACAAACTGGCGCTCCTGCTGTGTCAATTCACCATCGATAAAACCCGACAGTTGTTCACCCACATGTTGATCTGCAATTCGATTTGTATTACTCATGGCAGCCGGTACTCCTTCAATGTAACAATTACGGGTGCAGTTGGTTTGTCAGTGCTCATGGCACCAAGAGTAGGCGCTTGAGGCGAGGCGCACTAAACCTCGCAGGTAATGGCATGTCCTTTTCAAGAACTGCAACACCGTATTGGAGCGTCTGGGTAGCTCTGAACCCCACAATATACGCGTGACAGGACACCAGTACTGGAATGGCTTAATCTGTTTTCAACGGGACTACTGGGATCGATTGTCATTTCTTCGGCAGCACGACCTGCCGATACCGGACAAATAGCCCTGAATTGACGTTTTCGTTTTCAGCTCCCGTGTCGGATTTTGAGTACCTCAACAAGCGATCCCAACTCCAGTTTCCGGCTACGTAATAGCACCAACAGATGGTAAATGAGATCTGCAGACTCGTTTAACAGTTCGTCATCATTACCGGCAACCGCTGCAAGCGCGGTTTCCACGCCCTCCTCACCCACTTTCTGGGCGATGCGTTTAACACCGGTTTCTAAAAGTGTTGTTGTGTAGCTGCCTGCGGGGCGGTTTTCATCGCGATCTACGATCACCCGTTCCAGATCGGCGAGGAAAGCGAGTTCCGGCACCACCCTCTCCGGAACATCAAAACAGGTATCCAGGTCGAGGTGACAGGTAGGACCTTCCGGTCGGGCCCGCACCAACAGGCAATCCCTATCGCAATCCGCATTGATATCCACCAGGTCAAGGTAGTTTTCAGAGGTTTCACCCTTGGTCCAGAGTTGTTGCCGGCTGCGACTCCAGAAGGTGACTTTGCCTGATTCCAGGGTGATTGCCAGCGCTTCTTTGTTCATATAACCCTGCATCAGCACTCGGCCATCAAAGGCATCCTGCACAATGGCGGGCATCAGCTGATCCATCTTTTCCCACGCCAATTCATCAATATTCATAATCTAACTCCAATGCCGGCCGCAGATAACATTTGTTTCAGTGCGGGTATCGGTATCTTGTTGTTGTGAAAAACAGTGGCGGCGAGCGCTCCGTCTACATCCGCCTGTTGGAATACGTCTATAAAATGCCTGATGCTGCCGGCACCGCCAGAAGCGATCAATGGTATGGAAACCAGGGCTCTGGCCGCTTTTAGCTGCTCAATATCAAAACCCTGCCGTGTGCCATCACTACCCATGCAATTGAGTACGATTTCACCGGCACCGCGTGAGGCAACTTCGGTAACCCATTCAAGTGTTGTGCGACCGGTCTGTTGCATCTGGTCCGGAATACCGGTCATCTGTCGCGTCATCCACTGCCCATCCTGAAGTACCGAATCGATCCCGACAACAACGCACTGACTGCCGAAAGCTTCAACCAGCTCATTGATCAGACCCGGTCGCTGCACTGCCGGTGTGTTAACTGAAATTTTGTCTGCACCACGCTGCAAAACTTTTCGTGCGTCCTCCACCGAGCGGATTCCGCCGGCAACGCAAAACGGGATATCGATGACCTCGGCCACCTGTGATACCCAATCACTGTCTACTGAACGGCCTTCCGGGCTGGCGGTGATGTCATAAAACACCAGTTCATCGGCACCTTCGGCACTGTAACGTGTCGCCAGTTCGATGATGCCACCCATGACGCGATGATTGCGAAACTGTACACCTTTAACCACCTGTCCATCACGTACGTCAAGACAGGGAATAATACGCCGGGCGAGGTTTGACGCAAGCGTGGTCATCGCAGAGCATCCAGCGCCTCAAGCACGCTGAATCGTTTCTCCAGCAAGGCTTTTCCGGTAATGACGCCGGACGCACCTGTGGGTTTGAGCTGTTCCAGATCGTCGAGATTGCTAACACCACCAGAGGCCTGTAATTGCAGGTTCGGATACCTTTGGGTAATGGCAGAATATAAGTCAAGGTTGGGACCGCTCAGTGCACCGTCCCTGCTGATATCAGTACATAAAAGGTGTTTTAATCCACCATTCACCAACTCATCCAGCAACTGCCACATATCCTTGTCGCCCCGATCGGTCCAACCATAAATCCGCGGCCAGGGAACACCTTGATCATCGATACGGATATCCACTGCAGCAACCAGTTTCTCAGCGCCGAAGTGTTCCAGCCAGGCGATAAAACCTTTGCTGTCAGTCACACTCAGGCTACCGATCACGACCCGTGCAGCGCCGGCATCCAGTCTTCGTGTTATGTCATTCGCGTTGCGCACGCCACCACCGGTCTGCACGGATTGCGGTGCCTGGCCGAGAAGTTTAATCAAGGCTGAAGTATCGGCATCGGCGCCGTCCCGGGAGGCTGCCAGATCCACGACATGCAACCATTCGGCGCCTGCATCTGCATATTTATTGGCCAGTTCCTGAGGCGTATCGGGGTAGTGGGTGACCTGGTTGAAGTCGCCATGTAATAAACGCACACAGCGTCCATCCAACAGGTCAATGGCCGGGATCAATATCATTACATTTCCAGAAAGTTTGCCAATAGTTTTGCGCCGCTTCGTGCCGAGCGTTCAGGGTGAAACTGAGCACCAAAAAAGTTCCCCCGGCGCACGATCGCGGCAAATATTTCACCATGGTTACAGGTGGCTATTGTACTGCTGCCAATCGGCGCACGATAGCTGTGAACAAAATAAAACCAGGGATGTTCAGGCAGACCCGTCAGCAGCGGATCATCGCTCACGGTTTTGGTTGTATTCCAGCCCATATGAGGAATACGTACGCCTTCTGATGGCTTCAGTTTTTGCAGGGTTCCGGGAATGATGCCAAGACACTCCACACTACTTTCGTCTTTCCAGGCTTCATCCGATTTCTCAAATAGAAGCTGCATACCCAGGCAAATGCCCAGTACGGGTTGCTGCAACTCCTGGATACATTGAGTCAGGTCCAATTCACGCAAACGGCTCATAGCTGCACTGGCAGCGCCAACGCCGGGTAAAATGACACGATCCGCCGACCTGATGACATCGGCATCCGCCGTGAAAACCGGGTCCGCTCCCAGGCGTCTGAGTGCGTGTTTGACGGAGCTGATATTCGCTCCGCCGCTATCGATGATGGCCAGTGTCATGTGAGTCGGCCCTTGGTACTGGGCATATCGGTTCCCTGCCTGGCCAATGCCGGTCGTAAGGCCCTGCCGGCACCTTCATGTGGTGAGTGTTTTCACCGGTAACTTTCAGATGCAGGGCACAACGCAGGGACTGACTTAAGGAAGCAAAAAAGTGAGAGACCATTTCAGTCGACATGGCACCGACCCTATCGCGGGGAAAATCGGCGGTAAACTCAAATGCCGGGCGACCGGAAAGATCGATGGCAACCTCGGCAAGTGACTCATCCATCGGCAATACAAAACCATAACGGCCAATACCACGGCGTTCACCCAGTGCCTGGTCCAGTGCCTGGCCAAGTGCCAGTGCACAATCCTCCACCGTGTGGTGTTCGTCGATCTCAAGGTCGCCATCGCAACTGAGTAACAATCTGAAGCCCCCGTGGGCCGCAATCTGCTCAAGCATATGATCGAAAAAGCCAATCCCGGTGCTGATTTTGTTACCACCTGAAGTGTCGAGGTCAACCTCTACACTGATTTTGGTCTCGTTGGTGTCGCGTCGCACTGAAGCACGTCTTGGCCGTGTACACAATTGGTGGGCGATATCCCGCCAGTCCAGCCCGTCCGGTCCGCAGCGAATCCCACCAATGCCCATATTTTCAGCAAGCTGCAAGTCGGTCTCACGATCACCGATAACCCAGCTGTCTTCCAGGTTCAGCTCACCGGACTTCAGATAGTCCAGTAGCATGCCTATACCCGGCTTACGGTTGGGTGAATCGTCACTTTCGAAATGCGGATCGATATGTTCCGCTACGAAATCGATGCCCTGGGAGGCAAACAATGACAACATCTTGTCGTGTGGGGGCTGAAATTTCTCCAGGGGGTTGGAATCCGTACCCAATCCGTCCTGGTTGCTCACAATCACAAATTCGTAACCAGCCGCTTTCAGTTCCAGCAACGCTGGAATAACAGATTCAAGCAATTCCAGCTTTTCAAGGCTGTCGATCTGGAAGTCTTCCGGTTCGATGATCAGGGTCCCATCCCGGTCCAGGAAAAGTATCCGGCGTTTGGATTTACTCATAGCCGATCTCCATAAGTTTGCAGGGCTGATTTTACCGCAGCCATCTCGGCCGGGCTGCCAATTGTCAGACGAACACAGCCCTGAAGCTGTGCCTGGGAATTGAAATTGCGGATTCGAATCCCTTTTCCGGCACACCAACTCACCAGCCCGTCGGCATCCTGAACACGCAGCAGGATAAAATTGGCTTCACTCGCCATGACCCCTTCAATCCAGTCGCATCCGGACAGGAATTCAAGCAAATCGGATTTGCCCAGTCTGACCATCTCTACAAATTTCTGCTGGCTATCTATCGCGTCCCCGCTGATGGCCTGCAGGGCAGCATCGACGGCTGTGGTAGCCAATGGGTACGGTGCGATAACGCGTTGCAGAAGACCAACGACAGCCGGATCCGCAATCACAACACCACAGCGTACACCCGCTGCCGCCCAGGCTTTTGACAGGGTTCGTAATACCACGAGCTGTGGCCATTGATCCATCAGTTCGGTGGCAGACCGGCTGGTACAAAATTCAATGTATGCCTCATCCAGGATCACCAGCGCCTTGTCTTCACAAACGTTAAGGACCGCTTCCAGCTGATCACGGCTGATCAAATCACCCGTGGGGTTATTCGGGGAGGTCAGAAAAACAAGACGCACAGTCTTTGTCTCTTCAATCACCTGTCGCAGTTTTGCAAAGTCAATTTGAAAACCCTGTTCGGCCTGTCTTGGTACATCAATCACCTGCGCGCCCTGGATGGTTGCGGCTATGCGATACATGCCGAAACAGGGACTGCACTCTACAATTGCGTCCTGACCCGGACGACAAAAAACCCGTGTCAGCAGATCGATGCCTTCATCACTGCCACGTGTGATCAACAGCCTGGATTCGTCGACGGCATATAGTTCCGCCAGACGGGTCTTCAGTAAGGCAGGTTGCGGCGCAGGATAGCGGTTCAGGGCCATACGCTGCCATTCAGGGTCGTCAACATGAGGGAACGGTGCTTCATTGGCATTGAGCAAAACCCCATCCGCCGCAGCACTGTTACGTGCCGATTCGTAGGGTTTCATGGCAACAATGTCCGGTCGTGCAAGACTGTTGATATCCATCATCACAAACTACCCTTACCGTTGAGGCGGTATTCCACCGCCATACGATGCGCGTCCAGACCCTCCGCCCGCGCCAGAGTAGCCGCACAAGGTCCGACACTGCGTAAGCCAAACAGACTGGCGCGCTGTAAGGTCATTCGACGCAGGAAATCATTGACTGAAAGCCCGCTGTAGGCGCGCGCATAACCATATGTCGGCAAAACATGGTTGGTGCCGGAGCAATAGTCACCCAGGGATTCAGGTGTCCATGGTCCAATAAATACCGAGCCGGCGGCAGTCACAAGATCAGCCATCTGACCCGCATCGCTACAATTCAAAATCAGATGCTCAGGTGCGTAGCGGTTGCTGATTTCAACCGCTTCAACTATTGATTTCACCAGTACCCGCCTGAGGTACTTTAGTGACTCCGCGAGAATTGCTGAGCGTGGTAATTCAGCAGCCATGCCCGGTAGTAAATCTGCGATTTCACTAAGTAATTCCACACTGTCACTGATAACAATGGCCTGCGAATCCATACCATGCTCGGCCTGAGACAACAGGTCCCAGCAAACAGCCCTGGCATCAGCGTCCGAATCAGCGATGACCAGCACTTCTGAAGGCCCCGCCGGCATATCGCGTGCAGCACCACCAGGCAGAACTGAAATTTGCTGCTTGGCTTCGGTCACCCAGGCATTACCCGGCCCGAATAATTTCGCACACGCGGGGATGCTTTCCGTTCCCAATCCCATGGCAGCTATAGCCTGTGCTCCACCCACTTTAAACACACGGGTGACACCGCAACGAGATGCCGCGGCGAGGATAGCCGGGGAAATGCGCCCCTGCTTGTCCGGTGGCGTACACAAAACAACCTGTTCACAATCAGCAATCTGCGCAGGAACGGCTAGCATGATAACCGTGGAAATCAAAGGTGCCGAACCACCCGGAACATACAGTCCAACGGGTGATATGGGTAGGTAACGCGCTTCACAGCGCAAGCCCGGTGCTGTTTCCATGCTGACCATTGCCGGTTTGCCGGCGACATGAAAGGCACTGATTCGCGCAATGGCCTCATCCATGGCCTTTAGAACGGTGGCATCCACCTGGGATTCGGCCTCTGCCCACTCCTGGCCGGTGACCTCCAACTGCTCAAGAACCACAGCATCATACTTTTCACCGAGTTCAAAAACAGCAGCATCACCCTCTTCCCTGACACGGGAAATAATGCTCGCAACCACGCCCTGGAAGTCGCCCTCCGGGATGGGTGGGCGCTGCAGTGCCTCTTCACGTTGAGTCTCGCTGGTATCAGACCAACTGATCATTTCAGGGATACTGATTTTCATTGTCTAAGCCAACATTTTCTCGACTGGCAATACCAGGATGGCGGATGCGCCCGCACCCTTGAGGGCTTCGAGGTGCTCCCAGAACACAGCTTCACGGCAAACCGCGTGCATCGCAACACGGTCCGGTTCCCCTTCAAGGTTCATCAGGCTGGGATTCTCCGCTCCAGGCAGCAAACGGGTAATCTCTTCAACCGCATCACGTGGAGCGTGCAACATCACGTACTTGCTTTCAGCTGCCAGCAGTACACCATCCAGTCTCGAAAGCAAACGATCGATCATTATCTGTTTTTCATCTGTCAGCTGACCCATCTGTCCATAAAGTGCTGCCGTGCTTTCAAAAAGCACCTCCATCTCAACCAGGTGATTGGCACGTAATGTGGTGCCGGTAGACACAAGGTCTGATATGGCATCAGCTGTTCCCAGCCCGGGTGCAATCTCTACGGATCCGGAAAATTTAACTGTTTCCGCATTGATGCCGCGCTTGGACAAAATGGAACTGGTCAAGGCAGGATAACTGGTAGCGATCCGGCAACCATCCAGACCGGAGGCCGAGTCGATTGATGAATCTTCGGGCACTGCCAATGAAAGACGACAACCACCGAACGACAGTTTTCGCAGTTGGGTCAGATCATCAGCGCAGTCGCGTTCAAGAATGACTTCCTCAGCAATATTTTGACCAACGATACCAAGATCGCAAATACCGTCGAGCAGCAAACGCGGAATATCATCATCGCGCACCAGCAACAGGTCGACCGGAAAATCCTTACCGTACCAGTATAATTTGTCCTTACTACGTGCAAACCGCAGACCACAACTTTGCAGCAGGTCGAGCGAACGATCCGAAAGTCTGCCTTTTCTCTGTATAGCTACCCGAATTCTATTCATGATTTCGACGCCTCCTCGCGTCGTAATGCCAGGCGATAACCGCCTTCACCCATATTCATGTACCTGGCCACCCGGCCAATCGTAGTGACGCTGACGCCTGTGACTTCACTGATATCCCGGTAACTACGTCCTTCGCGTAGCAAAGATGCGGTCCACCAGCGATCCACAATGGCTTCAAGTTCGGAAGGTGTGCACAGATCCAAAAGAAATTGCCGCACTTCGGCTGGCTTTTCCAACGTCAGGAAAGCCTTGCAGAGGGACTCTGCGGCTACTTCTAACGCCTTTAGTTGCTGTTCATTGTGTTGTTTCATAATTGTACTAATGTAATAGTGTGTTAATACATTAAGCGAAGGATAAATCGATTCAGAGTTGGATGCAATAGCTGATATGTAGTTGTTAAAACGGTTACATACAGTACAACATTAAAATAACCACATAAGTACTTGTACTTTAATTAAAAGAGCTATACTATTCACTCAACCTTGGCGCAGTTGGACCCGCTTAAATATCCGTCTTGCTGGGCGACACGGAGTGTTGAATTTATCAACAAGGGCGCCTTGGTGGTTTTATGCCGTACTCACGCACCAACTCTAGCTTCCCTTTCCTCGTCAGTTTCTTGATTTCCGCTTCGCGGCGCTGAGCGCTGCTGCGGTTTTCGAGGTGTTCGGTGTATACCACCTCCAGTGGTGTTCGCCCCCGAAAGTAGCGTGCGCGCTTAATCGGATGCCCATGTTCGGCAAAACGACGTTCAACATTGGTGGTCGCACCGGTATACAAGCTATCGTCACTGGCCCTGATGATATAGACATACCATCTCGACACATCACCCACTGCTTCAGGCATGTCTGACATGCCCTGCTCCTTGCTGCACTTTCAGATCGGTTACGGTTCTGATGGGCATCAGGACCGGAAATCAAACCGTTTCAGGTCAGATTTCAGACGTTCAAGTTCTGCCTTGAGCTCCTTTTCCGGAATCAGTGTATGTTGCGATAGGGTGGCTAGTTGATCTTCCAGTGCGGCCAATGGTGTATTGACCAGCAGGTTCCCCGGATAGGCCTGTTCACTTGGGGGTAACTGGTTCACGGCAGTCGTTTGCAAGAAATATAGCACAGCCAGGGACATGGCCGTGCCAAGGGCAGGAATTCGCCAGTCGGTTTGAGCTTTTCTGGCCACAGGTTTGGCCAGCTTCACCGCTCTCATAACATCCTGATGCAGTCTACTGCTGACTTTTGGATCCTCTTCAGCCGTTTCCAGTAACAGTTTTTCCAATTGTTCCCTTTTCATGGGGTTACCTCCTTATGGGAGACGGTGTATTCAAATTCATCTTCCCGTAGCTCACTGGATAAACGCCTGCGGGCACGCATCAGGTTGACTTTAACCCAACTGACAGGCCGATTCATAGCTGCTCCGATTTCCCTATGAGGTAGTTCCCCGGCGTAGAACAACCACAATGCCGTGAATTGGGCATCACTCAGACAGGTCTTTGCCGTTTTCCAGATGGAATGCCTGGTCTCTAACGCAATACCCAGCTGTTCGGGCCCGGGCTGTTGACATACCACCATTGCCGGCTTCTCGAGGGGCTCTGTTTGCCGTCGATCCGATTGATATAACTTACGTATGGCGATGGTGAATAACCAGGTGCTGAATTGATACCGGGGTTTATAGCCTGACAGATACTTGAATGCTGCAGCGAAAGTCTCCTGCAATGCATCCTCTGCATCCGACCGGTTGGCCGCCCTTACCAACAGGAAACGGTAAAGGCGATCCTGGTAATGGAATACCAATTTTTCAAAGGCACTAACCGATCCCTGTTGAGCGGATTCGATCAATTGCCTTTCTCCTGCTAATTCCACTGAGTGCACCGGGAGATTCTTTACAGATCCCTGATAGCTTCGATCTGATCAGCAGCAATCTGAACATTCATGTGTAGTACAGCGCCATCATTGACAAACCGCACGTTGCGCAATATGTCGCCCAGTGGACTTTCCGTCTCACTGAGTGCTTTCAGCGCGACCAGACCTTCCACGATATTACGCACCGACATGGCAACTTCTGCCGAATCAGCCATCAGTTGAGCGCTGACCAGCAAACCGTCGTTTTCCTCGGCAACAACGACGGCCACCGCATCCAGGTTTTTCAATACCGAAGAATCCCACTTGCCCGCTATCTCTGCTGTGGTATTGGCACCACCCTGCATCAGTGCACGGTCGGCCTGCAGAACCAGCAATGCACCGGGATCCACGCTTTCGAACCCACCCAGGTAGCCATTCGCGTCGACGAACGTTTGCATCATATCCGTGCTTTGAGTGATCAGTGTTTGTGTTGCACCAAGCGAGACATACAGGGCCTCGCGATCACCCCGGGAAATATCCTGCTGCTCACCGCCCTCATCCTCGTAACTCATGGATTTGGAATCATGCTCAACCGTATAAAGCGTCAGGCCATTTTCGAATGATGTGCTAACCCCGGCGCCCTGCTCTTCCAGCTTGGACAATACTGCGGAGCGGGTTTCCTCGGAAATCAAACCATGAAGCACCACTGCGCCATCACTGATGCCGGTTCCGTGCATCGGTAGCTTCCCGCCGAATACCGTGACGCCTTCGATTTCACCACTTATGTCAACACCCAGTTCATCCTGGATGTCATCCAGGGTTTCCCGCATAAACTCCCTGCCAAGCTCTGAGTTCTGAATCAATTCCAGGTTGACGTGCACATACCAATTGCTGTTCTCCGGGAGATCTGAGCTGGTAATACTGGCGGCCTGCACCAGGGCACAGGCGAAGACCGTTATTAACGTCACGCCAAGAGTTCTTAATCTATTCAAATTCATTGTTTGTTCCTTTTAAGCTTTCCGGTTGGTTTCACTTGTTCACATACTTATAGAACCCAACCGGGCAAAAAGTTACATCGTTTGAGAAATTTTTCCTGCAAGCTTATAAAAATTCAAACGATTGCAATACACATCTGGTTTCCTATACTTGTGCTTGGTCAACGTGATAATTACGGATGCAGTTGTTAGCATGCACCACGGGGCTGCATTTTTCGCATGAAAGAAGTACCGGCTACCCGACATTTCATATCAACAATCAGGATCAGCTATGAGCGGAATTCTATTGACTCTCTTGTTACTACTGACGGTTGCGGCCATCTGGATGTATAACAGGCTGGTGCGTAACCGCAACCTGGTCGCTGAGGCCTGGGCGGGTATTGATGTGCAATTGCAAAAGCGCTCTGAACTGGTCCCCAACCTCGTACAGACAGTAAAGGGCTATGCATCACATGAATCAGCTGTACTTGAAGAAGTCGTACAAATCCGTAATTCGGGGGAAACACAGGTGGGTGCACGTGCCGAACAGGAAACGGCTCTTTCCAGGTCACTGGGGCGTCTGTTCGCACTGGCAGAAGATTACCCGGACCTGAAAGCCAGCGAAAGCTTCCAGCAGCTACACACAAGCCTGATCGAAATCGAGGAGCATCTTCAATACGTACGCCGTTACTACAATGGGGCGGTCAGGGACAACAACAACCTGGTGGAAAGCTTTCCATCCAATATCGTCGCTAACACCTTCAAATTCAAACAGGCAGAGTTTTTTGAAATCGAACTGGCCAGCCAAAGAAGCGCACCCGATGTCGACCTGTAATCTGGTGTCATGTCAAGCCTATAGTGTGGGGTTCAGAGCTACCTGTCACTATGTCATCAGCCTTTGTCTGTTGATAACTGCTTCAGTTTTTGCCGACGAACGTATCCTCGACTATCAAGCCAATGTCCAGGTACATGCTGACGGCAGCCTGATTGTGACTGAGGACATTCGGGTTCGGTCCGAGGGCAAGGACATACGACGGGGAATTTACCGGGACTTTCCAACCAGCTACACGGATCACTTCGGCAATCACTACCAGGTCGGATTAAATGTGCTGGATGTGCAACGCGACGGTGTAGAGGAACCCTTCCATACTGAAAACCGATCCAACGGTGTACGTATATATATTGGCAGTTCAAGTCAAATGCTCAGCGATGGTATTCATGAGTACCGTCTGCGTTTTTATACCAATCGTCAATTGGGCTTTTTTGAAGACTACGACGAGTTGTACTGGAATGTGACCGGCAATGGCTGGATATTCCCGATCGATCACGCCAGTGTGCGTATTGGATTACCTGCACCTGTTTATGAAGATGACTTGCGAACGGCCCTTTATACCGGTCCCCGGGGAGCCAATGGCCAAAATGCAGAGTTACGCATTCTCAACGAACAAACTGTCAGGGTTGAAACAACACAAGAATTGCGCGCCCATGAAGGCCTGACTGTTGCCCTGGGCTGGCCCAAAGGTATTGTCAATGAACCCACCATAAGCACAAAAATCGGCTATTTTCTGCAAGATAATGGATCGGCCCTGGTATTGCTGATAGGTCTGCTGGCTCCACTGACCTGGTACTTTTGGGCCTGGAACCGCTATGGCCGGGACCCCCGAAAAGGTGTCATCATCCCACGCTTCAAACCACCCACAGGTCTGACACCTGCAGGTTGTAGCTATATACGCAAAATGTCATTCAACAAACAGGCTTTTTCAGCGGCGGTTGTCAGCCTCGGTATAAAGGGTTACCTGGAAATCTTTGAGGATGATGACGATTTCATACTCCGTCAAAAAGACCGATCGGGTAACGGTAAAGCAAGCAAGGGCGAGCGCGCAGTGTTGGTAGAGCTATTCAAGGAGGGGGATGAAGTTGAGCTCGATCAGGAAAACTACAAAGTATTCATGGCAGCCCATAGTAGTTTGAAGAAATCCTTGAAAGCGGAACACCTCGGCCGGGTATTCAACCTCAACTCCGTCTATGCCTTGCCTGCGGTCGCCATGACCATCGTCGCGGCTATCATCGCATCCCAATTGAGAGGAGGTCCTTTTATCTGGGTTTTGTTTGCAATCCTGACAATTACAATGCACCCGGCATTTTTATTGCTAATGCGTGCACCAACCCCTGCCGGTCGTCGAATCATGGATGAAATCGAGGGCTTCAAAATGTACCTCAATACCGCTGAGCAGGATCGTCTGGAGCGCATGCGCTCACCCCAGTTGACCCCGGAGGTTTTTGAAACCTTTTTGCCCTACGCATTTGCGCTTGGTGTTGAAAACAGCTGGTGTGACCGGTTCACACGTGAGTTTCCTGAGGATCTGGCCCAAAAAGGGGGTTATCATCCGGCCTGGTATTCAGGCCATCACAGTGGAATTGCTACCCTTGGCCATCTCGGCAACGAATTCAACAGCAGTTTTTCTTCTGCGATCTCCTCGGCCTCCTCGCCACCCGGTTCGTCCTCGGGCTCCGGTGGCGGTGGCTCCTCCGGTGGTGGTGGCGGTGGTGGCGGCGGTGGCGGCTGGTAAATAGCCCTGTTAGCATGAACGTAACATTTGAATTTGGAGAGTATTAGATGTGTAAACTGTGTTGGACATTGCTGCTTGGAGCAGTAGTTGCCGTCGTTATTGCAATCGTGATGGTGGCACCCGGTAACAAGACCACCATTGCAACAGATGGCCGCCAGGCGATTCAATTAAAACCCCAACAACGTGACCTGGTGCTCGCCGAAATGCGGACATTCGTTGACAGTCTGCAGGATATTACCCTGGCATTGGGAACAGACGACTCAGCCATGTTTCAGAAAGCGGCTCTGAAAGTTGGTCTTAAAGCCCAGGAGGGTGTGCCACTGGACATGATGAAAGCCCTGCCACTCGCGTTCAAGAAACTGGGCATGGACACACATCAGAAGTTTGATGACCTGGCAGCACTTTCCGAACAGGGTGCCGGCACGAAAGAATTGCTGACCGAATTAAGTCAGTTAATGAATAATTGTGTTGCCTGTCATGCTGCCTATCAACTGGCTTCACCACCGGCCACCTCGACTGATTAAATCAGCATAAAATACCGTACTACGTTTGTAATAATTCAAACACGCATCTCGTCAGGAGGCACACATGCATCTGGGTTTATCTGCATTACTGGAGTTTTACCGCGCACATCAAACCGATGAATCGCTGGTATTGGGTACGGTAATTGCCACTGAAGGATCTACCTACCGCAAGCCCGGCGCGATGATGCTGATCGCCACGGACAGCAATTATCAAGGCCTTATTTCAGGCGGTTGTCTTGAATCTGACCTTGCCTCGCATGCCAAACAGGTCTTTGCAGACGGCGAAACCCGCGACGTCTGTTATGACATGAGCCACGGCGACGATTTTGCCTTTGGTCTTGGCCTCGGCTGTGACGGAATCATTCACCTGATGTTGCAACGTCTGGATGGCAGCACAGGGTTCGGATTTCTTGAAACACTGGATCAAGCCTGGCAGGACAAACGCGATGGCCTGTTAAGCCTGGTCACATCCAGCAGCGACCCTGATTTCTCCGCCGGAAATTTTGCCCTTCAATGCGGAACAGAACTCAGTTCAGGTCACACGCGATTAATGCAAAGCTCTCACTCTCCTGAAGGCACATCGTTTTCAAGCGGACATGACATGTCCCGACGATTTTGGCAGGATTCTCTTGAAACCACTCAAGGCAAAGTCGACTTGTTGCTAATCCCCATTATGCCACCCCCGACCATCCTCATTTGCGGTGCAGGACATGACGCTGTTCCGGTAGCTCGCCTGGCGGTGGAAATGGGCTGGGATTGCACTATCGTAGACCACAGACCCGGATATGCGCGCGCAGACCGTTTTCCAACCTCATGTGAAATCCGGGTTCTGCAACCGGCAGATCTCAGCACCTCTGTTCCACTGTCTCAAGTAGATGCCGCTATCCTGATGACCCATCATCTGGGCCACGACCGTGCTTACCTGTCCCAGGTCGTTGAGGCCGCTATTTCATATATCGGATTGCTGGGCCCCCGTGCCCGTCGTGACCGCCTGCTCGATGAAATTGGTGCTGCGGATGTCCTTGTGCACGGACCGGCCGGGCTGGATATCGGCGCAGAGATGCCAGAATCCATCGCATTGGCCATCATTGCCGAAGTCCATGCTTTCTTGAATCGGCGCGACGGTATCATGCTGACCCTCACAAGCGCATGAGGGCAGATATTTGACGCACCCGTCACTCAGCATCCTGATTCCCGCCGCCGGTGCCAGCGAACGTTTGGGTCAGGCAAAGCAATTGGTCCAGTACAAAGGGCAATCATTGCTCCAGAACGCTGTGGACGTCGCCGATTCATTAAGTCCACTGGAGATCATTGTAGTCACCGGTTCGCAGGCAACGGCAATAGAAGACACGCTTGGGGACGCTTCAGTGAAGTGGGTGCATAATCCACAATGGTCTGCAGGTATGGGGGGATCCATCGCGGCAGGTGCCACAGCAATCAACCCGGAATCCACAGGTCTGATGATTCTCCTTAGCGATCAATGGCGGATGCAAACACAGGATCTTCAGAAACTGGCCCAAACATGGCAATCTGACCCGAGCCGCATCGTTGCCGCCGAAGCAGATGGCCACTATATGCCGCCAGTAATCTTCCCTTTAGCCTGTTTTGAGCATCTAAAAGCTCTGCAAGGTCACGAGGGTGCACGCAGTTTGTTCAAGTCTTTCCCCGAACGACTCACCGCAGTACCCATACCAAACGCGACCTTCGATCTGGATACAAAAAGTCAACTGGATGATCTGCTGACGAATCCACATACCTAAGCCGGGATATGTGTACCTGCCCTCTGAGACTCGCCACAAGTACGTCCCTGTAGGCTTCACCAACATCCATGTTGGTGGAGGTCTTGGGAGTAACCCCCAACACCCGGCGAATTGTGCGAGCATTCAGCACCGTGGCTTCAATGGACATGATGCAGAAGAGTTGGAATTAACCGAATGACTTATCCGTGGGTAACAAGTTACCCACCCTACGCACCCACCACGGATTGGTGCACGTTTAGCCGCGCCCACCACGGGTTAGTGCACGGTTAGCCGCACCCACCATTGGTCGGTGCAGGTTTAGCCGCATCCACCACTGGTGGGGGCGCGTTTCAACTCGAGGATAACCTTGGGCTCATACTTTAAATCCAGGAAATTCGGAACGGGTTCTGCAGCCCGGTGCCTTGAGCCGGTGGCTACTTTAAACCTGTAGGCCAGCTGATCTTCCTGACGCAGGGAAATGTGGTCTTCTGCAGTGAAATTTTCACCACCATAAGCATCCAGCCAACCATTGATTCCGCCTTCAAGAATGTAAATATTCGGCACACTTTCAGCCTTCAGAATTTTCCATGCCTCGGTGGCACCGGCCTCATCGTTACTGATGGTAACGAAAACGGTATTCGCAAGTTCAAACTGCAGTTCCCTGGCCTTTTCCTGAACGCGATCCAACGGTACGTGTAGCGCGCCACGTAAGTGGAACATGTTGTAATAACGCTCATCACGGACATCCAACGGAATGACCTTGATTTTTGAATCGTGCATATAGGTCAGTAATTCCGCAGGTGCAATTTGCACTTCACGATTGTCCAGTTTGGCCTGGCTTTCCGCTGCGATACTCTGCCAGCGATCCTCGTTGCTGGGTTGACCCATCACCAGCACGACGGCTGCCAGTGCAACCAGTGCGCCGGCAGCGGGTTTACACCAGCCCGGTAGTGTCTGCTGCGGTTGGCCATTGATCAGGGCTTCAACCTTCTCCGCTACCACGAAGAGAGCAAGTGCTACGACGACGATCGTGATTACTACAACACCATAGCTGGCGTTAAACAATTCCGGTAGCGTAAATCTGCCCATGTATGAGCTTTCAAAAAACACAGCATAAGAACCGATTGTTTCGCCAAACAGGTAAATACCAAACAGAACACCAAAGACAAACATGAAGGCATCAAGCTTGCCGGTTGCCAAGCCTACCAGTGATGTACCGGGACAAAAACCACCAATGATAAAACCGACGCCCATGATCAGACCACCAACGATACCTGGCCACAAATAAGTCGGTGGAACCCAGATCAGGTTGTAATCCAGTAAACCAATTGAAGATGACAGAAATACGAGTGTCATTGCCACGATAATGGCGGTGAACATGACCTTGAATACACGCATATCTTTGAAATAGAACTGCGCGGCCAGTAATTTCGAATTACCAAAACCAGCGCTTTCAAGGGTCATGCCGAAGGCAATACCGATCACTGCGTAAATTACGTAAGAGCCCCAATGACCCAACAGGTCAGCGAGAGGAAGAGGGAAAATTGCCATGATAGTGCTCCTTAATTCCAGAACTTACGGAAAAAGTAAGCCAGCGCATAGGCACCGGCGAACACCGCAAACATGAAAGCCCAGCTGCCGACCGACAGAACTGCACCACCGGATAATGCCTGCCCGGAAGTACAACCCCTGGCCAGGCGAGCGCCGTATCCCATAAAGGCGCCACCGATGAAGGCCATGATCCAACGGGTGCCGCTACTGATTTGCGGACCCTTGTTGGTCTCAAACTTCATGCGGCGACCCAAAATACCAGAAATCAGACCACCAAAAACCGTACCCACGGTCAGGAAAACAATCCAGCTATCCAGCGGGTTGGTATTACCACCCGCCATTTTCAACAGATAGGCCACCTGGTCGATGTGCTCTGGATTGATACCGTTTTGCACATAGACCAGTAAACGGTTCAGACCGCCAGAGGCGCCGAGACCGGAACCGGTTATGAAAAATGCCAGGAACAGCACGATACCCAGTAAGGTACCGGCCAGGTAGGGGTTCATATAGGGCTTTGCCCTGGATATTTGATTCATCTTGACTCTCCTTGCGGGCTGTCTGAAACCGGATCACCCACGTGTTTCTCTACATCATCCCAGCCCCCGACCATAGACTTGATGCCCGCTGTCGGTGAGTGGCCAGTAGTAGTAAGGTAAATATGCATAACGATAAAAGTAGCAAATGCCCACGCGACCAATGTATGTACGAGCGCCAGCGTCGGCAAGCCACCGAGTTCTGCGGCAATATGGGGCCAGCGTTGCAGACCCCAGATCAAAATACCGGTGATCACCTGCGCTGGTAACAGGATATTCAGAATCGCCAGGTAAGTGATCTGTTGCAACGGATTAAGCTTGTTTTCCTTGGATTTTTCCAACGGATGGGCCTTACCGGCAAAAATACCCTGGCTGTAGTACATGGCCTGGGCCAGTGAGCGATGAATGAAACCTTTGGGCTTGGGTAGATACTGGCGTATCTCACCGCTGGCAAGGTTGTAAAACAGCGCAAGCGCGGCATTGATAAACAGTATGAACCCCAGCACGTTGTGTACGTTTACCATGTATGGGAAGCTGAATATGCCAAAGAAATGCGGTTTGTGAATAACTAAACCGGTGAACAGCAACATCATAATCGCACTCGCCTGTAACCAGTGCCACAAACGCTCATAGGCATCATACATATGAACACGCTCGTACTGCCGTTCAACAGGCGACCTGCGACGAGATGATACATAACGTGCGATCGCGTGGCCGCTTACGCCCAGCACGACACCCAGGAACATCAAGACACCAACCAGATCTGCCCAGGATTCACCGTCCAGACCAATGATGTAGAAACCGGCACTGCGGCTATTTGGAATAAAGCTGGCACCACCGGCCCCACCGCTCTTGACTTCGCCGGAAAATTCGACACCTGCATAAGCAATTTTCTGTGCTTGCGTGTTACCCGGTGTGTAGTCAGAAAGCGTAAATGCTGCCGCCAGAATGGAATCCCGGTCATGGCAGGTTGAGCATTCCCGGGTTGCCCTTTGGCCATTGACGACATTGTGGCTGATTGAAAACGGTGTGATGTCGCCCAGTATATTCAATTCACTCAACCCGGTTGCCTCAAGACGTGTCCTGACGGCATTGACACTCGCCTCATCTTCCAGACGCAGTTCACCGCTACTTAACTGACCGTCTCCGTTCTCATCAAGTACGGCGATAATATCCGGATGAAAACCATCTTCGCTGAATATTGCCTGTTCAAGCTGTTCTCTGGAAACCGGCATGGCGGGATCACCAGTCGTCCAGTACCAGGCTGTTACCAGGTTAAACGGTGCCAGTCGGAAATCACCGTCGGCATTGGCCCTTGGCAGAATCAACGGTCTGAACCCTTCGATCAGGCTGTCGACCTCTACCGGATCCCCCTGCACATTACGATATTGTCTTAGGGGTTGCGCATCGCTATCCAGCATTGTCCAGTCCACAGACTGCAAACCGGGACCAAACAACCTGGGTATGTGACAGGACTCACAGGCCAGGGATGTAAAGTGCCGTTGTTTGTAAGGAAGCCAATCATGTACGCTTTCGGCGCTGTGACAGGATTCGCAACGCCGCATACTATTCTGCGTATCTGCTGCTGCCAGTCCCAGCGAAGATTGACCCTTGGCAAACTGGTGCAGGGGACGGACCAGGTAATCTGCATTACTCAAGCGACGCGGATCAAAATCAAGGTGTATCGGGCGGCTTTCCTCCCGCTGTCTGAAGAACACGGGGTTGTTCAGGGAATAGTGGCAATTCACACAACCTACCACACGGTCGGTATGGACATCGAACGGGTAGTTCAACTCCTCTTTACCAGAAATATTCAGCCCGCTGTTCAGCAACTTTTGTGGTGAAATGATTTGACCTGTGCGATCTGTATTGTGCCGCGAATCCAGGTCTGCGGTGATGGTCAGCGGATAATCAAGATCGTTTCCGGCGATCCCATGACACAGTGAACAATTCTCATCGGCGGCTTTGCGAATGTCGAGCAAACCTGCCTGTAGAGCACCGTTGGCCTGGAATTTTGAACCATCCCACAACCACTGCCCGTCTTCCTGAACCAATATATCCATCGATGACAGGGAGGCCGAGTTGGCCCACGCAAAATCCCCACCATTGAGTGCCGTTCCACGTGCGGAATGATCGGAGATGTTTGTATGACAAAGCAGACAGTCCATGTCTACAAGGCCCGCAACAGGTCCACCACCGACGTGCCTTGAACCATAGCGTTTCAGCCAGGCTTCGAGGTCCATACCACCTGACGGGGAAAGACCATTGGTATCATAGGCCACTGGATCCCAGCCACCGAAAAACCCGGGGCCTTGCATCCACTCATGTGTTTCAGTGCCCTGCCCCAACTGGCTCGCACCAGCATCCGCGTGATCACTGTGGCTCATGATGTAAGACGTCTTGTGACAATCTCCACCACAACTGGTCATTGTTGACATCGGCAAGCCGCTTTCAACAACTCGATTGCCTTGCGCATCCAGTATCGGCACTTCCGGATGCAAGCCGTTGGCCACCGCTGACAAGCTAAATACAAGCAACAGAAATCCACCAAGGATTGATATTTTCATGGCTTTATTTGTCTTATTCATGGTCCGCAGCCTTTGCGTCAGCTGTGGTTCTTCTGCGACTTACACTACCCTGCATAATAGGGTCACCGTCATATCCCAGTGCCTCCCAGTCCATCCTGCCAGCCTCTGAATGACAGGCCTGGCACTGCAGGGCTTTGTCCTTGGTTGCGACCATATGTGTCGATGGCCAGAACATTTCTGTTTCAGCAAAACCATAGTTGCCGCTGTAACGCGTACCGGATACTTCCTCGCCGAGACGAAATGCCTGGTCCCATTTGAACTCTTTCCAGTAACCACCTTCACCCGAGGTAACCGGTTGCAGCAAATAATTATACTCAGTGTCGTAGGGTTGCTTGGCGCGGTGAATTTTGAATGGCCAAATACGGGCATCCGGATCACGGATATCACCACGCGGTGCATTCAACGCAGTGCTGCCACTGGTATTGATCTGGTCCCCCATCAGGTAACGATCAGCAAGACCGTTGGACCAGCGATACTCGGGCTTCAGGCCCTTCTCGTAGATGAATTCGCCCTTGATCTTCAGGTAATGGTGGGTGTCCTCCTCCCTTGAATCATCTCCGGCTTTCGACCAGTCCCAATGGGTCTTGGTGGCCTGTTTAACTGCGATCTCCGGAACGTGGCAAGTCTGGCATGCAACGGTATCGGTGTGTGCATTGATACGGTCATCGTTGTGCAATTTCGGATTATGGCAGTCGGTGCAGGCAATCTGGTTTTCATTGTCCAGGCTCACAGTGGTGGAACGACCGCCGATCACATGGTCTTCAGTCCGATGACAATCTACACACTGAAAGTTATAGCGACCCATATGGACATCAATTCCTTCCGTCGGGTAATACAGGCTTTCATCCAGATCACCATGTTTTACCGCATTACCACCACCACCACGAAAGTGACAACCACCGCAATTTTCGCGTGTGGGAACGGCAACGCTTTTTGCCGCGCTCATCAGGTCTACACCATCCAGCGGCAGTCCGGCTTTACCCTTGCGGTAAGTGCCGGAATTATCATGACAAACGAGGCAATCGACCTTGTTCTCATCTTCGAAATCAAAATCTGCATCATCCCAGCCGTAACCCGCGTGGCAGGCCGTGCACGATGCCCAGTTACCCTGGATACCGATACAGAAGTTGTTGATAGATTTTTTCTTTCCGGTGGTAAACAGACCTTCACGGCCTTCAACCTCCACCGGTTCTGATTCCCATTTCCAATGTGCTGTGTGCAGCATTTGCTCACCGGCGTCTTCATGACAGGTGAGGCAGGCAGCAGTCACTTCCGGACCCGTTGTCAGCTCGCCCAAGCCATCGAACAAGCTCTTGTGATCCACATGCGCCGCGCGTCTCGGCATACTTTCCCAGGGTGTATCAAGACTGGACTCTGCAGTTCCAGTGAAATACCAAACCGGGATTCCTATCAATAATAATATTGCGGCAAAACCGGGTAACCAATTACGTTTCTGTGTTTTCATACCAATCCATAACTTAACAATACATTAAGCTTCTATTAATATTAGTATTTTATAATATAAAGACAGACACAGGAACCCGGAAGGCAGCCAATTCCGCTATCACTTGACCTACCTCATGTTGAAGCTCGATATATCGGCTGTCAAAGCGACAACCGCTTCACGCAGACAAGAACCAGGTCCGATTCTTATCGCATTGATTTCTTTGCTCTATATACTTTTCAATTAATCTTCAGCCAAACCTTTTAAAACGATATCAGTGTAGCTGACCAGACCGATAATCTTCTGGTTTTCCAGTACAGGCGCCCGTGACAGGCCAAAACGATCAAATAAACGCGTGCAATAACGAATATCCATGTCGGGGTGAACTGACAACACCGGTTTTGACATGACTTCGTAAATATTAACGCGGTTAGGTGAATGATCACGGGCGAGCACCTTCTTCGCTATGTCACGAAACATGACCACGCCGTATTCGTCATCATCATGACGTTTATTTACAATCAAGGTGCGTGTATCCGGGTATTTCATGGTACTCAATGCTTCGGTCACCGTCATCATACCTTCAACAACGTCTACCTCGGATTTCATGACATCACGTACGCGAATGACATTTACCAGCTTTTTCATAACAGATCCTCCACAACTTCAGTCAGCGCCTCAATCTGGTGACGGACGCCAATGGCATCCTCAACGTCAATCTGGAAGGCAATACCCGTACCTGGCGTTTCGTCAAATTCACCGGCGATGGCCACTTCCTCCATAATTTCTCTACTCATGTGTTCCTCGGCCAGCATCAGGATGACATCAACCTGGGAGTCGATACTCAGGCCAAGGAATGTTTTTGTCGGCTTGATACCCTCGCCACGTGCCTGATTGAGCACCGTGCACCCGGTACCACCAGCCTCTCGGGCTGCATCCAGAATCTGCTGGGTGCGCTGGTCCTCTGCCATGATAATGATTAGTTTAAAATGCATGTCGTTACCTCACTTATCTAGTTATTTATTCCTGCTCATTTTGGCGTTTCAAACGCCGTGCTTTTAATTCGACCAGTTGTGCATAAGCCATCACCGCCATAATCGGAAACAGGCTTGCAAAAGCGATCAGGCCAAAGCCGTCAAGAAGCGGGCTTCGGCCGGGAATTGTTTCGGCCAAACCAAGACCCAGGGCGGCGACCAGTGGTACGGTCACCGTGGATGTTGTGACACCACCGGAATCATAGGCCAGCGGTATGATGGATTTGGGTGCAACCGTGGTCTGGATTATGACCACGATATAGCCACTGATAATGTACCAGTGCAGTGGCGTCCCGGTGACAATGCGGAACACACCGAGTGCCACGCCCACCGCGACGCCAATAGCAACCGCATAACGCAGACCTCTCACCGTTATAGTGCCACCAGAAACCTGGTTGGCCTTGATGGCGACGGCCAGCAACGCGGGTTCGGCAACCGTGGTTGCAAAACCTATCGCCGCTGCAAA
>RCNC010000570.1_pt1 | contig 32195 bp, 33 predicted proteins | sample 2041301 | NCBI WGS metagenome assembly RCNC01 (sample SAMN09708231, study PRJNA481090) | Marine sediment metagenome, whole genome shotgun sequencing project. | biome: marine sediment; feature: ocean; material: sediment; isolation source: Sewage treatment plant 13A marine sediment (STP13A) ... | reverse complement strand
CCTCTATTTTTTATTTTTAAATTTTGGTATAATTCGGCCCATTCACAATTATCTGTTATGCTATCGCCTAAAAATATAATTTCGCGGTCAGTGTCATATAATGATTCAAAATGACTCTTTTTTTGATAATAGTATGAAGAATGAGTCAAAACTTTTTTTTCGGGCAGCTTTGGTTTGGTCTTTTTTACAGATGTAAACGATTTGGTTTTTTTTATTAAATAAGAGACCCCTCCCTTTTTATAAATCGTATAACCAAAAAGCATGCTGAATATAAGGTTTAAAGCTAAAGAGAGGATAAATATTTTTTTTGCTGTTGAGGATATTTCTTTCATATTTTCAAACCTTTAAAAGTGCGGATCATTATATAGCTCCGCCTCTTCAGTTACAAGGCATTCCCCCAAGTCTGATGAATTATCATTTTTTTAAATCAGTATTGAATCAGTAGATTCTACCAACAGCAAACAATAAGTTTGCTTTGTCAAATTGGCTAAATCTTTTTTACGGGAGACTATAAAACTAAAATCAGAGCACTGAAACTTTAGACTCCTTGCTCAGACTTTAAGATAAACTGTTTTTTCTTAAATTGTAATTATGTTGGTAACGAGATAAATAGAATTTATCCGAAACTTGAAAAGCAAAAATGGTGCCATATAAAAAATTGTTTTTTACCATTTCGGTTTATTTGCTCTATAGTTCAAGGAATGAAAAAAGCGGGTTTCTTGTTAAAGCATAACCAATAGATTTTACATTAAAATATGATTTTTTTGATGCCAACAACAAAATAACACAAAATTGTTAGCAGCTACATTAAATTTTATTATAATAACTTAGTTAAATAATTTAAAAGCAAAGTGGTAAAAAAAGTAATAAATATGTAAAAAAGTTTCCACACAAGTATGTAATTGATTACCATGTTATTAACAAGGAGTAATTTTTTTTCTATCCTTCATATACGACTGTTGATGTCGCTTAACACCGGAATAGTATTGATATCAAGTCTGCTTAGAGATTTTCCTCTTTGCTTTTGATAAAGCGAATTGTCAACAAAGGGCTTAATTTCAGCAAAAGTTTCCATCTTTATTGCATTTTATCTATAGTTTTTAATATGCTGGTTTTTAATCACTTTTATTTTTTCGATTTTTTCATTCTTTCCTTTCTCATTTCTTGTCCTGCTTTTTTCCAATTTACTCGATATTTAAAGCCTCTGATTTTCATTTTAATCCTGCAATTATTCCCGTTTTACCTTTATAATGAAGTATCCTTTGCTTCCGCATCATCTCATATCAGCGACTAATGCTTCAATATCAAGAAAAACATGAAAAGCCGATGGTATTTTGGCCCATCTATTGATGAAATAACCGAAATTCTCCACCTTCCGTCTTTACCCAACATTGGAATGATGGTTTCGCTATTTTTCCCAATCTGTGACCCATCTGTGACTTTGAATGTGCTATTCAATTAACGATTTTATAATCGTTACAAGAACCCAAAGAACACACATGCTTTAAACCTGGCATACTTATATTAACTTTACCGGAGGTGGCTATGACTATGGTAATTGTCGCTGTAGCAATTGGGTTATTAATTGTCATTTGGCTCTACAACACCCTGATAAACAAGAAAAATCAGGTTCGAAACGCTTTTGGCGGAATCGACGCCGGGTAGATACCTGGACCTTTGAACGCACGCTTAACGAGGCGGAAACACTGTGGGAACAAGGTGAAAAAAGAAAACCATCTTTTTATATGAAAAAGCTATAAGCAGTTACAGAGGCCACTTTCTGGCAAAAGAAAGTGAAGGGCCGTGGATGATACCTTTACGGGAACGCCTGAAAAACAGATTCCTTGGTGCTATTATTAAACTGGGAAAGTGCCGGGAACAGGAAAAAGCATTTGAAAAAGCAATTGAATGTTATGAAAAGGGATTGCTTGTAGATAACCTTGAAGAGATATTTTATGACCATATCATGTTATGCTGCCAAAACCTTGGCCGTAAGGCAGAAGCCATAAGGGTTTACAACCGTTGTCGGGATACATTGAGCGGGCTTTTAAAAATTGAGCCTTCGCATGAGACAGAGGATATCTACAACAAAATACTGAAACGAGGATAACTGCTCAGGTGGAGAGACCTATCTTTTTCAATTTTGTCCTGAATTTACGATCAAATGTTACGATTAAAGACCCTTTGGTATTTTTACAAAGCGTTGCGATGATAGCGTCACCATAATCTTTAAAAACCTCAGGCCAATAGGACATGAGGGTTTTCATGTTGAGATCGTGAACAACTTCGATACCCGGCATATCGATGAAATCCCGGACTATTTCGTTTATTTCAGATTTTGGAATTTCATATACTTTATCCATTACATAAACAAATTCAGTCAAAACATTTTGCGGGCAAAGTACCAGAATTCTTAAACGGGCAGCATCATTAAAAAGCTTGTCTATTTTTGCCTGCTGTTCCGGATTTCTGTCCGTAACAAAAGATATCAGCGCATTTGTATCTATAATATATTTTTTCACAGGTATTTTTCCATCCGGCGGTCACGGGATAATATGATATCTTCTTTAATTTTACCGGCACCTGTTTTTATCGAATTTTTATAGTTTAAAAATCTTTTTTGAACAGGAATTACAACTGTCTTTCCGCGCTCGACTTTCCATTCCAGAGTATCTTTGACAGTAAGCTTGAGGCTTTCCCGTACTCCTTTCGGAATAGTGGTTTGAAACTTTGAAGTAATGACTGATTGCATGGTTTTTCCTCCATTCACGCTACAATTTATTCCTTACAATAATATAATATGGTAAGGAAATCATATTGTCAACTTTAAAAAAGAGAATTTTACAAACTCAAAAGGCAATCAGAACTTGCCTTCTTGACACATTGTCCCCCTTTTACTATATGTTGTTAGCTACTTGACTTAAATCGAAATAATTTTATCTGTGGAATCCATTACCTAAAGGGAAAAATCATGAAAAACCTTATTTATGCTGTTTTGTTTGCTTTGATTTTCAGCCAGACAGCCGTTGCAGACGACAAAAAGGATGCCGAAGAAGTATTAAAAGGCAAGCTTGAAACTGTTATTTCGATCCTGGAAAAGAAAGAGCTTAACGAAGAGGCAAAGAAAAAAGAAATCGTCGAAATCGTGACACCAATGTTTAATTTTTCGCTGATGTCCAAACTGACTTTGGGGAAAAAACACTGGCCGGGTTTTACAAAAGAGCAGAAAGAAAGATTTACCGAGCTGTTTACAAAACGCCTGAAAGATTCATATCTTGATAAAATGATGCTTTATACAGACGAAAAGATTGAATATAAGGTGCCTGTTCAGGTGGGGAAAAAAGTACAAATCCCCACTATACTGACATCAAAAGACAATAAAATATCGATGCTTTACAAACTTTATAAATCAAAGCAGGGCTGGAGGATTTATGATTTAGAAATCCAGGGTGTCAGCCTCATATCAACCTATCGTTCTCAGTTTGACGAAATCCTGAGAAACAAAACGGTGGATGACCTTCTTGCAAAACTGGAAAAACCGGAAAGCAAATGAACCTGTTTATCCTTCTGTAGACCATTAGTAAGCTATTAAAATGACTAAATTTCATTCTATACCCACATGGTTTTTCGATAAAGTCATCCTTGAATATCCTAAACTGGTCATTATCTGCTTTCTAATTGTGACCTCTTTTCTCGGATACAAGACAAAGGACTTTAAGCTTGATGCTTCAGCGGAAACTCTGGTTTTAGAAGACGATAAAGATCTTCGTTATTCACGCCTTATCAATTCACGCTATGGTGATAATGACTTTTTGTTTGTGACCTATACTCCTGAAGATGATTTGTTTTCAGATAATGCGCTGGCAAAACTTAAACAGCTTCGGAACGAATTACGAAAGCTAAAATCCGTATCATCTGTAGTTTCTATACTCGACGTACCTTTGCTGGAAAGCCCGCCTGTGCCGATCAAGGAACTGGCATCCAATGTACAGACATTAGAATCCCCCACAGTTGATAAAATGCTGGCGAAAATCGAGCTCAGCCAAAGTCCTATTTACCAAAATTTGCTTATCAGCCCGGATCTTAAGACAGCTGCTCTCCAGATTAACTTTCCAATCGATAAGACTTACCGGGATCTATTGACTCGCCGCAATCGGCTTCGGGAAAAACAGGCCAACGGTCCACTTTCAGATGCCGAAAAGGCTGAATTTGAAAAAGTCACCCGGCAGTTTCAAACCCACCGGGATCTGATGAGAGAAAGCAGGCATAAGGATATTACTGAAATCCGTGCAATTATGGACAACTACCGCCAGGACGCTAAGCTTTTTCTGGGAGGTGTGAGCATGATTGCGGATGATATGGTTAGTTTTATCAAAAACGATCTTAAGGTATTCGGTATCGGGGTGTTCTTTTTTTTGATTGTCACTTTAAGTATTATTTTCCGAAAATTGCGCTGGGTCATGTTACCCATGCTCTGCTGCGGTTTTTCCGCCATCTCGATGATCGGACTCCTTGGTCTGTTTGACTGGGAAGTGACGGTGATATCCTCTAATTTTATATCTCTGCAACTTATAATCACCATGGCTATAACGATTCATCTGATCGTACGTTACCGGGAACTTTCGCAGAAGAATCCTGAAGCCGGTCAGAGAACGCTTGTTTATGATACTGTCCGTTTGATGTTAAGGCCCTGTCTTTATGCCGGGTTGACAACCATGGCCGGTTTTGGTTCACTTTTGCTGTGTAATATCCTGCCGGTTATAACTTTTGGCTGGATGATGATTGCAGGCATTACTGTTTCTTTATTTGTCACATTTTTGCTTTTCCCTGCCGGTGTAATGCTGCTGAACAAAGAGACTGTAAACCCCAAAAACGATGTTAAATTTTCGCTAACATCGATTCTGGCTAAATTTACCCAAGGACATGGCTCTCTGATATTGGTTATAAGCTGCATTGCCTTTATTATAAGCGCCATGGGGATTTCAAAACTTCTTGTTGAAAACAGCTTTATCGATTATTTTAAGCATACCACCGAAATCTACCAGGGCATGAAGGTGATTGATCGAAATCTCGGCGGCACCACCCCTTTAGATGTTATTGTTGAAATTGATAAACCTGAAACCTCTTTACCGCCAGGTACATCACCAGACACATCAAAAGAAAATACGGAAAATCCAGGTGAATCCGACGAATTTGCCGAATTCGACGAATTCGACAAAGCCATAGACGATGATAAATACTGGTTTACTTCTGAAAAGATGGACCAGGTGAAGAAAATTCATGATTATCTTGATCGCCTACCGGAAACCGGTAAAATCATGTCCCTGGGAACGATGATGAAGATTGCTGAAAAGCTGAACAGCGGCAAGCCTTTGGACAATTTTAAACTGGCATTGCTGTACAGTGAACTGCCTGACGAATTTAAAAACATCGTGCTTAAGCCTTATGTGTCGGTGGAGCATGACCAGGTTCGTTTTTCAATCCGCATCATTGATTCAGAAAAATCTTTAAAACGAAACGAGCTGCTAAAGCGGATACATAATGACCTGATCGGTAAACTGGGTTTAAAAGAAAAGAATGTTCATTTAACCGGCATGCTGGTGTTGTATAATAATATGCTGCAAAGCCTGTTTAATTCGCAGATCCTGACACTGGGAATAACCGTGCTGGCGTTGATGGGTATGTTTTTAATCCTGTTTAGATCAATCAAAATAGCGTTGATCGCCATTTTCCCGAACCTGCTTTCCATTGGAGTGGTCCTGGGGTTTATGGGCTGGCTGAAGATTCCCCTTGACATGATGACCATTACCATTGCTGCCATAAGTGTCGGGATTGCGGTGGATGATACCATTCACTACATCCACAGGTTCAAACAGGAGTTTGAAATCGATCAAAATTACATAAATGCGGTTCACCGCTCTCACGGAAGCATTGGCTACGCCATGTATTATACGTCACTGACCATTATTATCGGTTTTTCCATCCTGGTTCTGTCTAATTTTATTCCCAGTATTTACTTCGGTCTGCTCACAGGACTTGCCATGCTTATTGCCCTTATTGCCGCCCTGACGCTGCTTCCGCAACTGATCGTCTTTATTAAACCCTTTGGTCCGGAACCGGAAGAATAATAACTATCTGAATCCAAAGGGTTCAGCCTTGATTTCCCCTGTAAAGAGTTCCATCGTAAACGCCTCATGTTGCGAGTTACGAGTTGCGGGTTGTCGTCCTAATAAAATGCTTTCTATCCAAACAAATTCAATATTAAATTTAGATAGAAGTCATTTCACCACTCGTAACCCGTAACTCGAAACCCGAAACCCACTTTAGTGCTTGAAACTTCTCTGCCCGGTATACACCATGCTAACACCGGCTTCGTTGCATGCTTCGATGGACTGGTAGTCGTTTCCTGAACCACCCGGCTGGATGACTGATGTAACGCCTTCTTTTATTCCCACATCCACTCCGTCTCTGAAAGGAAAGAATGCATCACTCACCATGGCAGCCCCGATCAACCCGCCCTTCTCTCGGGCAACCTTTGAATCAATGTCTTTCTGTTTGTCTTTATCCTTGAGTTCATTATAGGGAATGGCATGCATTTCAAAGCAGTAACGATCCGCAAGTTTTCGATATGCCTTGTCCCTGGCAATCTCTGCAACCCCTACCCTGTCCTGTTCTCCTGTTCCTATTCCAACGGTTACCTGGTCCTTTACATAAATGACGGAATTTGACGTAATCCCGGACTCAACCAGCCAGCCGAAGAGCAAATCATCATATTCCTGCTGGGTAGGCTCCCTATCAATTTTAAATGTTTTACCCTTGTATTCACATTCAGCAAGGCTAAGATCGTTTTTGGACCTGGCTTTCGGAACAAACGACCACTGGGTAATAATGCCGCCGTCTATCAGGCTTTTAAATTCCACGCACCTTTGACCCACAAAGTCCTGAAGCCTGTTTATATTGTCAATGCGGATAATCCTTAAATTTTTCTTCTTTGCAAAAATATCCATCACTCCTTCTTCAAAATCAGGAGCAACCACGACTTCTGCATACTGCTTAGAAATTTCTTCTGCCGTTTCCCTGTCAACAGGTCTGTTAAGGGCGATACATCCCCCAAAAGCGGCTATTCTGTCTGCCATATTGGCCTTGATATAGGCATCAGTCAGAGACTCCGACCTGGCTACCCCGCAGGGATTATTGTGCTTAACAATAACAACTGTGGGCCGGTCCACAAAATATCTAAGGATGTTCAGTGCATTATCCGCATCAGTTAAATTGGTTTTGCCGGGATGTTTGCCGGATTGCAACAGCTCAATATCTGAAGCCAGGAACCTGCCCTGTTGAATGGTTTCAGTCTGGCCCAAAACCAGGTTGCCGTTTACAAGCCTGAAAAGGGCAGCTTCCTGGCCTGGATTTTCGCCGTATCGCAGCCCCTTATTTATGTTATCCACGGTCCAGACTACTTTTTCGTAAAAAAGTGTCTGCCGGTGATCCCCGTCAATAAAGCTTATTTCCATATTCGGTGGAAAGTGGTCATCCATAATTGTCTTGTACATTTTTTTCAGATCTTCAGCCATTTTTATTTCTCCTTATTTTTTGGTTCTTCTCCAATTTAGTTGGAGAAGATGGTCCAACTGTTTGGGAGATGATCCATAAATATTTACTCTTGAGCCGTCGGTAAAACCTCTTGTTCGGATTCTTCTATTTCATCTTCAGATTTTTCAAGTGCAACGATTTGCCTGGCGCGCTTCTTTTTAACAATCGCATATGAGATAGCAATTGTCAGCAATACAAGCATAGGCAGAAACAGCTCCACCATAGCCAGGCGTCCTTCGGCTTTATCAGGTGTAACCGATTCAAATTTCTGCTGCACCTCTTCTTTCCCATCCGATCGACTATGGAGCGTCAAAGCTGCTGCACCAAGGTATATCACTACAAAAACAACAGCCAGGACACAAAGCCGTTTTTCGATCTTACTCAAAGTCTTTGACTCCTATCAGAGGATAATCAGGTTATTTGGCGCCTTTGGATCTTAACAGCTTAACGACGGCCTGACGCTCCTTTTTCTGAGCGGCCTTCTCGGGCCGTCGGGGCTTGGCCAGGGCTTCACTCAAGGCTGTTTGACCATCCATACTCCTTGCGTTCACATTTGCACCCTGATCTATGAAAAATCGGAGTGGGTCAAGCCAGCCCTTTTTAGCGTAATACATGATAACGGTGGTTTTTTTCTGGCTGGAGTAGGAATCAGGGCTGGCTCCTTTTGCAAACAAGAGCTTCAGCAGCTTTTTGGCTTCGGGCTTCAGTTTGCCCTTTTTGGTCTTGAAACCAAGCTTCCAGATGGGTGTTTTTTCGTCAATGGAAATGCCCGCTTTCACCAGGACAGGAACCACCTTTGCCCAGTGGCGACTGTTGCTCATGCCAACGGACAGGGCGTTATCTCCTCGTTTGGTTTTGTAATTTAGATTCGCACCCCGGGAGATAAGCATTTTTACCATGTCGGCCGTACCTATATTAGAGGTCTGCATAAGGATAGTCTTGCCGTAAAGTATGCCCCTGTCAAGTTCAGCCTCCACTGCGGCAATGTCATTGGCATTAATGGCCTTATTGATTTTACTGGCCTGTTCTCTGGAAAGCTTAAGGCCGGCAGGCTTGCCATGTGAGGTTTTAGAAACGGATTTACCGGTCGGTTTCGAAGGTGTTGTATAAACAATTTTAGGGGCTTTTTTGGGTGCGACCGCTTTTTTGGGGGCCGGTTGTTCGATCCTGACCTTGACCCCACCTCCCTTGGCAACTTCAACATTAAGAGTCTTGATGCCTTTATCCATGGGGTATTCCCAGGATTTGGTCTGCCCGTTCTTGAGAACAACCTCAGCTTCGTCGATTTTGTCCTTGTATTCGCCTTTGTAAAAACTGACCTTCACTTTGGACTCAGCGGCATCCTGGCTATCACCAACAATCTTAAGGCGCAACAGGCGCCCGGCATCCACATAAACTCCCTTTCCTGAATCTCTGATACCGGTCAGCATAAAAAAAGAATTTATTTTATCTTTGGCAAAGGACGATTCCTCAACCATGATTCCAGCTATGATTTTGCCTTTATCAACTTTTACTGAAACCTCATCGGCCCTATTTTGCAGGCCTAGAAGGTGATTAGTACTACGTCCTTTTAGCTTTAAGGAATAGGTTTTTTCGATGTCCATTTTGATGGGCTGGCTATTTCTGAAGGCAGTTATAGTATAAACGGATTCTTCTTTAATCAGATTCTTTATTTTGAACCTGACCGATTTTTTAGAATCGACTTTGACCCTGATTTCGCCACCCTGGCCGATACGCTTGGCCAAGGGAGCACTGCCCCTGACCGTGCTGGTAATTACATTCAGAGCTGCTTCCTCACGCTCCCGCTTCTTTGCAGGGTCTTCCTTTTTAGCGTATCCGGCCGGAACTTGGAGCGAGGCTTTGCTCACCGCGCCTTCCTTGATATTTTTCAGCTGGAGAAAAGACTTCTTTTTATCGGGAAGCGTCAATTTCAGAACAAAGCCAAGCTTATTGGACTTCCACACGGTCATCAATTCCTTGCCCTGGGTCTCATATTTTATCTTTTTACATTTAAAACCGCTGATTATCTCGTCACCGAGAAGTATTTTTTTATGCTTCTGTTCCATATATCTGGCACTTTGCAAAGGATCGTTCATCAAACTCACCATACCCTGGCTGGGGGTTTCCATATAATTCTTTTCAGCAGGGTCTGCAACGATTGTCAGGTTGGCCTTTTGGTCAACAATAATAAACATCCGGTGTTTTTTATTATCCTGCTGTTCTAAACGATACTTTTCACCCTTAACAAATATTTTGCCTGTCAGATCCGTACCGTGAAGCCTCTGGTTAACGTCTGCGGTAAACTCAGCAGCCGATGCCGAAGCAAACCAAAAGAAAAAGACGATTAGTACCGCCAACCCTGCTGACCGCTTGTAAGAACTATTGCTGAGCATGTCTACCTCCTTTAAAAGTGGTTTTGATAACAATCTGTTTTTAAATAGAATATTTATATGTATAGAGTCTTCAGCTTCACTGCGACACGCAAATGATGCCGGTAATGGTTAAAATTTATATCGGATGGCAAACCGATTTGTCAACTCATACAACTGATAATTTTAATTCATGCAGAACGCTTGAATTCAGCCGCCGTAAAGTGGACGGCTGCAATGAATTGGGCGGCTTTTTTGTGATGATTCCACCCCAGATTCATCATCCCAGCGACACATCAAGAATCATCATCACAGTAAAACCTGCCATTGTCGCCATGGTTACCATATCAATGTTTGCCTCGTTCCGCTGAGATTCCGGGATAAGTTCTTCCACCACTACAAAAATCATTGCTCCGGCAGCAAAGCAAAGTGCATAGGGTAGGATATCCTGCATATTCAGAACAAATGCTGCCCCAAGCACCCCAGCAAAGGGTTCAACCAGCCCGGACGCCTGCCCCATCAGAAAGCTCTTCGTCCGCCCCATTCCCTCTCTCCTCAACGGTAACGATACCGCAGCTCCTTCCGGAAAATTCTGGAGGCCAATTCCTATCGCTAACGCAATGGCGCCGCCAATTGTTGCAGAAGAAAGATGAGCAGACACAGCCCCAAAAGCGACGCCGACCGCAAGGCCTTCGGGGATATTATGCAGTGTGATTGCAAGTACCAGCAAAGTGCTTCGCTGCCAGGATGTCTTTATTCCCTCACTTTGCTCTATAGCCAAGCCTAAATGAAGATGTGGCAGTAAGCGATCAGCCAGTCTCATGAAAAGCCCACCACCCATGAATCCGATTACGGCTGTCAACCAGGGGATGTGACCCATCTGTTGGGCCATTTCTATACCCGGTGCGAGCAGTGACCAGAAGCTTGCAGCAATCATGACGCCGGCAGCGAAACCGAGCATAGAATCCATGATTTTGGGCTTTACCGTCTTTGTGAAGAAGACGAGTGCCGCTCCTGCCAAAGTCACGCCCCATGTAAAGAGCGTAGCCATAAGCGCCTGCGTGATGGGACTGTATTGTTGAATGAAGTCAATCATCTCGTGTCCTGTGTTGATGTTCGCCAACATTAGATGTTCATTCGCTGGGAAAGAATTTCAGCTTTTAGAAGAAACGAATATAAGCAAGATCTGTGCAGCGATTATTCGACCGCGTAATAACGAGACCTTTGGAAAATGGTAATTTTCGAAGTCTGTGCTTATCTGCAAAGGTCTCATAACCTCACCTTTTCTAATAGTATATCCAATTGAATGTTCAGCAAAAAATTATTAGATTTCGTACAACTGAATAGTTTGGATTTCTCCAACCTGTATCTAAGAAATTGTCCTCAATGAAGCTCCCGTCCGCTTGCAGCGGGGAGATTCATTTTATTGGATATCTTTGCGTTCCGTTTTCCTTGCCCAGGCCTGGTTGCTTCGTGCAATCTTTTTCTGGACCGTGCTCCATGTTTTGGTGGTCAGAAAAGACTCTCCAAAGCGTTTAACCATCTGTTGAAACATACTATAGGGAACCGTGAACGAAAGCTCATCGGTTTTGAAATACTTCCTGGCAGAAGGATCCCATCCACCGACCACCGCCTTGTTCTCGCCCCGGGCCAAATAATGCAATGGCCAGACGGCGAGGCTTCCGCATCCGGCACTCCACGGAGAGGTCACCACTTCTGGGTCATTTGTCACAAAGGTAGCAAGCTGGTGAAGTCCGCAAAGGGATTCCGCTCTGGAGAAAAACATGACCAGTTCGGGTTCCTGGCGGTCTTCAAAAAGGCTTAATGGTTTTATAACGCAATATTTCCCGGGCGCAGATCTTGGATCTACATATTCAAAGATACGTCTCAGTTCATCCGGTGAATCACAGTAAAGTTCACCTTTCATCTGACCGGCTATTCCGGTGGAAACATAATGGATGATGGTTTCGTTTTGAGGTTTCATGAATCCGAGCCAAAAAGCACAGCCCGGACAACCAAATTGCCGGGCACTGAAATATGCCGCCGTTTTCTTCTTTCGGGCTCGCCAAATATGCCCAATGGCGCAGGAAAAGTTACCGAACACGGCTTGCCAATCAATTTCGTTTTTCTGCTCTTTTTCACGGGTGGGGAGGTCCATTGGCTTCGGGGAAAAGCCTTTGACCGGTTTTTCATCCGTGTAAAAAAGCCCCATAGGTTCTTCGTCAAGGCCCAGGATTTCAAGAAACCTGGGTAGCGATTTTAGTATATGGGTGTACATCATATCCTCCTGAATATCTGTTAAAACATATTACAGTCGCTCATTTAGAGATTCCATTCTGCATGACTTTGTCCGGCGCCCTCTGCGGAATACAAAACCGCTCGCCGGTTCACCACTCAATTGCCTATTTACAGCCCTCAATTGGAGTTGACAAGCTATCTTGAATAGATTCTCGCATTCCAGGTAAATATAGTAAATACATAGTTTCTTGAATGGCACCCCAGTCATTTCCCGAAATAAGTACTGAGTTTCCTCGTTTGCAGGTAATTATAATTGGCCCGTGTGTTACTGGCGTCTCATCTATAAGTCGGTACAATTTTGTTCTTGCTTAAATTTCAGATAATGTTGGCATGGTTCACCTCAATATTTTTTCTTATAAAGTACGTTATTACATAGGTATTGCCAAGCTTTTATTTCATACAGAACATTAGATATTGATTCACTGTGAAAGATTTTCAGCTTTTAGAAAAGAGGAACCCATATAATTTCTGCAAGTTACATTTTTGGACAACGCATCTATTTTCTTGACTTGGATGAGTTTTTTTGACTATTAAAAAACCAGTCCCATTGATCCGGCGCCACATCTTGACCACGAACATACTATTCTCTATCCTAATTCTAAACTTGCTCTGATACTCAATTAAACAAACCTTTGGTTTTTAAAATTAAAAAGAGGGTTCTCATGTCTCAGGGTGGTTTCAAGCATAATCTTATCACTAACTACAGTGCCAATGTTGCAGAATTTAGCAACCTTATGGGTAATGTTGAATCTGCAACAGCCGGAACCATAAAGGCCAAAAACGGGAATAAACCATGAAAAAATTATCAAAAACTTTAAGTGTATTAACGGTTATGTTTTTATTAATTGGTTGTATCGGTCTGGAAACAAAAAGAGAAGCATTGCCAAACGGTTTTACCGATTCACGGTCAGGTCTTAATTTAAAAATAGAAGATGGCTTTGTTTATAAAGGAAATTTTACCAATGCAAAACACAATTTAAAGGCGACAAATACAGATGGTGCATTTAAATGTGTTTTTGATTATCATGTATGGGAAAAGGGGACATCTCATATTTTAGTATTATTTAAAACGCTAAAAGATGAAGGTAGTTATTGAACAGATTAAATATCAATAGTAAAAAATGGAAAGCGATTAATCTAAAAGAAGAAAAATTAGGTGGCAAAAAATGGGTCACTGGCTTTCAAACTATAAACCTCAGTAGCTGGCAAAGAGAAGAAGCCAATAAGCTCGGCATTAATTTTGAGAAAAGTATTGCTAAAATGTGGCTAAGAAATAGCAGGATTCAAACACAGATTTGGATTTATTACAGTGAGAAAAGTAATATGAAAACAAGAAAAATAAAAAAGCGTGGTTATATGACGGATTCAGATAGAACAAATATAAAAAATTTTGAAAAAATAGCAAATGCTGCGATTACGTTTACTAACTAGTTATAGTACTGTCTAACCTGGCATGCAATTTTACTGCCCGGATATAAGACAAGAAATGCCGGGTTTTGACTCACTATAAACTTTGGCAGGTCCATCACATATCATGGATAAAACTGTATTAGACAGAAGATCTTTCCTGAAGGCATCTGCCCTGCTTGGATCTAAGTTTCTGGTAGGAGCAACAGGTCTTGCCTCACTGACCAACTGTGGCTCTTGCTCTGATTGGAGAAGTATTCACTATCCAAAAATCCTCTTAGACAATTTTCGCCTCTTTGATGGATTAAACAGCAGTCTTCAAAATGATCAAATTATTCTGATACAAGGCGACAAAGTTCTTGGGATTGAAAGAAAAGGAGATCTGGATCAGTACAAAGGTTTCAGACATTTTGATCTTAACGGTTGGACATTGTTACCAGGCCTTATCGACAACCATGTTCATATAACGTCCCCATTCACCACCACGGGCAATCTCAACGTTTTATTTCAAAAAGATGACCAGTTCGAACTCAATTTTAGAAATTGTGTGATGAGCGGGGTCACCACCGTTCGTGACGTTGGTGGTTTTCCCGGAATGATCAGAAAATTCACCCAAAGAGCTGATAAAAACAAAATTCCCGGACCCAGGGTAATTAGTTCCCTATCGATGATTGCAGCAAGAGAGGGAATGCAGCTGGGATGGCCTTCGTACGCTCCTTATATTGAAGATCCAATATTGAAACGGATAATGGACGGTAATTTTGCTGAGCGACCGAGGACAGTGGAAGAAATCAATGAAGTATGCGAGGAAATGGTAAGGCTGGGCGCCGTATGGCTGAAAACACTTCACCAGGATCAAAGCTTTCATCACAAGGGGCATAGACTGCCCAATCATACCGATGACGGGTATAAGGCCATACTAAACAAAGGTAGGAAACACGGCATCAGATGCGCCATGCATGCGATGTTTGTCAGCGGGTTTAACAAAGGTGTGGACCTTGGTTATCATACCCTTGAACATACACCCATGGATGCGATCATTACTGGCAGGTATGCTGACAGGTTCACCAAAAGTGGTGCGGCCATTATACCCACCATCAGGATATTCGGAGATTTTCTTATAACCAGACAACTGATGAAATTGATGGAGACACGGGGGCAGGAATACCTTTCACCTGAAGCTCTGACGCAGGTCACCGCGACGGTTAAGAAACTTCTGGCTGTCGAAGATGGCGATTTGAGTGATGAAGACCGGCGTAGCCTGCGAGTTGATCCTTTGTATTTCAAAGACATGTTTCCCAATGTTATTAAGAATATCGCAAAACTCAAAAGCGCAGGGGCGAAGATAGGAATAGGAACGGATAGCGGTTCTACACTGAGCTTATTTGGCTTTTATAGCGATGAATTGAAATATGTGGCCTCAGCCGGAATTTCCAACTTTGAAACCCTTCGAATGGCAACAGCTGGGAATGCCGGCATTCTTAATATGCAGGACAGAATTGGAACCATTGAAAAAGGTAAATGGGCGGATCTTATAGCCATCGAAGGCGATCCGCTGGTTGACCTTGACTCGATGAATAATGTCCACATGGTCATGAAAGGAGGCGCTTTCATTAAAAGTGAGGGTATCGCCGGTTTAGGCGTTTAAGAGACGCCAAAATAATGCCTGCTTTAAAACTTTGGATTATCCGATGCGTTCACACCTTTGAAATCCGGAAAAGCCTTATGATACTCAATTGCTATATTTAATGTTGGCAAAATAAGCATAATCTCAGTAAACCATCGGTTGCCGACATCCTCGATTTTAATTGACAAAGATTAATAATTGGGTATAAATATATAAAATAATTTTGGTTTCCCCATTCAAGCTGACCTGAACCGGTTCTCCAATTTCAGAATCGAACCTGGCTTCTCCTCTGATTTTTTCACTCCTTCAAATATTTCACATGCTGAACTCCTTTCTTTAAAAGCTTGAAAAAAGGGGATTCCATTGTAGCAGAAGAAGATTTTAAGCGTAAACTCGCTGCGATCCTCAGTACTATCGACGACAAGGCACCCTGTATTCCGCTAACCAGATAATCAACAACAGTAAGGTGGCTAAAATGGAGACCTTTTCTAAAAATGAACATAGAAGTGGTAAAGATAGACGCTCAGGAAACGAACGTAGACAGTACAGTAATCCCTATTATAATCACCAGGAAAGGCGAATAGAACAAGAACGAAGATTAATGCATAGCAGAAGATCTCAAATAATGTGTGACGGACATTTTCATTAATAGAGGCAGTTAAATGCGACCCTCCGTTACCCCATCTCCTTTAATTATACCATATAGTGTAATTCAATTCGGTTTTTGAAACGTAAATTTAGAACCGAAGTGAGATATCCCAACTATTATTTTAAGTTGAGGTAACTCCAACAATCCGGTACATATCAGTTGCGAAAATTCCTGCGATATTCGATTTAAATCACAGTCATTAAGGGTGAATCCAGGCAATAGGATCCACCCTTTATTATCAGCTGTAAAGAGTCTCAATCCATTTCAAGTCCAAATAAATCAATACAGGTACTCAAGGAGTATTATTCGAAGGCGGAGTATTCAAAAGCCGGAATTCTTCAGGATACTAAAAATATACCTCATCAAAACTTCGATTAAAAATGCTTCTGAGCATGCAGGGATCTTGAGTCCCTTTATGGAATTGCCCTTAAGCATCTCTAAGAATCCTTCTGCCCGACAGATGGAATATGGCTGGAAACAGATCTTTGCTTTTTAGACACTCCCAAAGGCTTGAATTCCATTATTAAACACTCTGGGCTTTGATCTTGAGTTTTTAATCTTTTATGATTACTATCTCAAAAGCAATCTGGCAAAAAAATGATTTTTAATTCAGACATAGCTACATTCAACAGCCTGATTAAAGCGCAAGGAGTTCTGAAATGAAGGAAAATACGGATAATTTGCTTTTAATTGAAAAAAAAGGCTTTATTGCCTTTCTGACCATTCATTATCCTGAAAAACGAAATGCGCTTACACCTGAACTGCTCATGGATCTTCACATAAATCTGGCAGCACTTTCAAAAAATGATGATATCAGGTGTGTGGTGATAAGAGGTTCAGGAGACAAGGTTTTTTCTTCAGGATATGATATTGCTGCTATCCCTGTTGATCAGTTGCTTGACACCAGACAGGAAACACCAGAAGTACTGTTGCTGGCTTTAGACGCCATAAAAAATTTTCCTTACCCCACTATTGCAATGCTGAACGGTGATGCATTTGGTGCAGGATTTAATCTTTGTGCGTGCTGTGATATCAGGATTGCAGCAGATGATATCAGACTAGGCATGCCGCCGGCCAGAATCGGTGTAGCATATCACCCGGAAGGCATTCAACAGTTTATTGAAGCCTTCGGGATAGCAAGGACAAAGGAAATCTTTTATACCGCCAATATATTTCGGGGCAAAGAACTTTTCCGGAAAGGATTGGTGGATCATTTAATCCCAAAACCGGATCTTGAGGATTTTACCCATACCTTTGCCCAAAAGATTACCCAAAATGCACCCCTGTCTTTAAAGGTAATCAAAAAGATCATTACCATGTTTGAAAATGATATGGCGCTGAATCAATTCAACTTAGATACAGCAGAACAATTGTTGCAAAAGTGCTTTCAAAGTGATGATTTAAAGGAAGGGCAAGCTGCGTTCATGGAAAAAAGAGCCCCTAAGTTTACCGGGAAATAACCGTCTAATCAAAGATACCATACCGACTGCACAGGATTACGGATATTCGTGACCAAGTCTGGAAAAAAGAGATTCCATTGGCGGTATTCGAGATATAAAGTAATTCTATAATTGGATATTAGATTTAGTTTGGGAAGATGGGGAATGGCTTTTTAATCATGAACTCCGTCCATCTTCCACAAGTTAACCATTCCAAGTATAAGCATCAGTGGAACCACAAGATATTGTGGCTATTGGATCGAGGCTAAAACATGCGATCACTGCAATAAATCACAGGCAAACAGAACATCCAATAACCTTTGATATCTTCAACAATCCGGCAGATATCACTTACGAAAATTCCAGATATTCGATTTAAATCGCAGTTTACAAGGATTTGGCAAACCGAGCGTTGCCGATGTAAGTTTCAGATGCCCAAATCGTATCTGTAAAAAAATCCATTACGTTCGATAGGTTGAACATTCTCCATAAATCACCAGTCTGAATTTTCTTGACATTACATGGTGTCCCATATTATTTAAACTTTAATATTATGCTCATCTGAACCTCAATCTCGGGCTCACAATTACTTTTCCTTAACTATTTATGGCTATTTCTACCTATCATTGAATCGGTGCTAAACTTCTAAATGTTCTTCCCTCTGAAAGATAATGGTTTCCCTTAAACTTTAACCTAACAATCAGGTAAAATTCAATGGAGAAACCTCTCAAATTATGCCTACCAATCTCCTAACTGGAGTTACTATATCCTTTTGGGAGTCCTAATAAATTATCCTTCAAGTTAAACTCATCCACAGCAAGAAAAGGAGGCAATTATGGCTAAAAACGATAGCTTATATTTCCAAACCTTTTTCCAATGAAGAGCTTATTGCCAAGGTTAAGCTCCTTTTTGAAAACACTTATGAAAAATCCTGACAATAAATTCAGAAAGATTGAAGTGCTTTTCATGGCTTTAAAATTGTTGCGTTATCAGGAAAAAATAGAAACCGCCTGATTAACTTCATCTTAAAAGCCATAATAAATAAACAAAGGAGAAAAAATCATGGAAAAACAAGTCATCAATTATGAGACAATGCTTAGGGTTGCAAAGGCAATCTCTCACTCCAAAGACCCTGAAGAAGTTGCTTTAATGACAGTAGAAAGCATTAAAACAGCTTTGACTGTCAAGGGTTGTTCTTTGTTTCTATTCAATCGGAAAACAAATGTACTGGAGCTGGCCACTTCATTCGGGTTGAGTGAAGAGTATATAAACAAAGGACCTGTGAGCGCATTACGCTCCATTGCCCAATCCTTGGAGGATGGGCCAGTGGCGATTTATGATGTTATGGATGATCCTAGAATCCAGTATCCAAAAGAAGCTCAGAAGGAAGGAATCTCCTCCTTACTCTCGGTGCCAATCGTTGTCGGGGGCAATTTAATCGGGGCCGTGCGCGTTTATACATCTGAACCCTGGGAGTTCACGATGGATGATGTGAATTTTGTTCAGGCGCTGGCACAAATAGCCGGAGGAGCTATAAACATGGCCAGGTATGTTAAAGGATTAAAAAGCAGCATTGAAGTTTTGAAAACGATGAAAGATGTTCAGGCCCGGCGATCTACAAGAAGGACTCCTTATGAGGGAGTTCCCATAAGTGTTCCTTCTAATTTGGATTAAATGTGATGAAGGTTAATGGGTAATGTTTGACACCGGCCCTCTGGCAGGTTAATTACACCATTGCGATTAGCCTGGACAGATATGTATTACGATTAATACGGAATTGAACATCTCGACTACCTGACTCCTCTTTTGGTTGTTATTTCCTGAGAGCTTTGAAAAATGGTAATATATGTTCGAGTTCAAGTCGAAGATCCCGGACTTTGAGCGGGGGAAGGCAATCCGGCACTCAGACGCCTGAGTGCCGGATAAGCCTGTCGAAGTGAAGCGTAGATCCCGCTCATCGGAGACGCAGCTTGTCCCGTCGAAGCTTCAGCGGATTCGGAAGATCAGACAGATAAGCCCAGACTTCGTAAAGTGCCGTTTCGAAGTCTGCACTTATCTGCAAGGGTCTCTTTTTATCAATTCGATAGGGCTACATCTTTTATCTAACCCATTTCTCTTATTATGAAAAAGGTATAGCATGAAGCAAAATGATCAGATTTATATCAAACTACAAAAGCACCTGGATAATCAAGCTGTCGGGTTTCCAGCTACGAAGACAGGCGTTGAGATAAGAATATTGAAACACATTTTTACACCTGAAGAGGCTGAAATTGCCTCTTTTTTAAGCTACAAGTTTGAGCCGCTTAACATGATTTATAGCAGAGTCGAACATCTGGTTGAATCCCCCCAAGAACTGGAGAAGATTTTTAATCGTATTCAGAAAAAGGGCGGAATTGAGTGCCAAATAAAAAATGGCAAAAAACACTATTGCAACACACCCCTTGTTATCGGAATGTACGAATTACAACTTGATCGCCTGACTCCTGAATTTATAAAGGATTTCAATGATTATACTTCGGATAAGAAGTTTGGTATTGATTTTTTAAGTACCAAACTCCCACAAATGCGTACCATACCGATCGCAAAAAGCATCCACCCGCAGCATCATGTAAGCACTTTTGATGAAGTAACGACCCTGCTGCAACAGGCTGAAGCTCCCTTTGTCATCTTGGAATGTATTTGCCGTAAAAAAAAATCAATAGAGGAAAAGTCCTGCAAGGTAACGGATCGAAAAGAAACCTGTCTGGCTATAGGTAGCATGGCTCAGATGGTACTGGCAAACGATGTCGGCAGGAAAATCACCAGAGATGAAGCGATGTCGATTATCGAACAGAATCAAAAAGAAGGACTGGTTCTTCAACCGTCAAATACAAAAAAAGCGGAGTTCATCTGCTCATGTTGCGGGTGTTGCTGTGGCATGTTAAGCATGCATAAGTACCTGCCAAAACCATTGGATTTTTGGGCCACAAATTTTCATGCTGTGGTAGACAAAAACACATGCGAAGGGTGCGGTAATTGTGAAGAAAGCTGCCAGGTCGGTGCGGTGAGCGTTTCTGAAAAAGAACAGTATGCGGTTGTAAACCTGGACCGCTGTCTTGGATGTGGTGTTTGTGTTTCTAACTGTCCGACTGAATCCATATCCCTGGTGAAAAAACCTGCCCAAGTCATACCCCCACATACACGTGAAGAACTGATTGATATTATAATGGCCAGTAAAAAAGGTAAATTGGGGAAATTAATGTTGACAGGAAAACTTTTTTTCGATGCGGTTCGAACAGGACAGACGCATCTTTTAAAATTATGAGGAAAACAATTTGGAATGAATTGACGTTTGTTATATCAGCTTCTTTTTTAATTCCTTTCCAAAACCTTTAGCAGCTTCATTAAGAGTTTTTGTCACGTTATGGGAACCTGCCCCTGAAACAATAGAGCCGGCCCAAAGAACAACACCATCAGATACTCTAATACACCTTGCCTGAAATGCCACTGAGCTTTCCTGCAAAACAATTAAAATATTAAGGCCTGATGCATCTCCAGCACTTCCCACAACCAATGTGTCTATTCCAGCAAGTTCAGCGTTCTCTGACAACCGATCAGATTCAAGGATGCCGGACATCGACAATTGCTTTTCCTCGAGTATTTTTTTGGTTTTGATCTTTCAACCACAAAGACACGAAGAAAAATAACCTTTCCTTTTTAAAGTATTTGTTGAAATAAGGCCTTGTAATATTAAATTACAACCTTGAATATTATGGGCAAAAATAATGAAACGATTTATAGATCATGATCTGGAACAATGGAGAAACAGCCGTCGCCGCAACCCGCTGATTTTGAGAGGTGCAAGGCAGGTAGGAAAAACTTATTCAATAAGACGTTTCGGAGAAACCCGGTTGGCAATTTTGTGTTGGCGGAGATTGTGAAAAGGTAGCGAAATGTCCTGCAAAACTATTCATAATGGGTCCACATACGAATAATTTTTACAATTTTTTCTTCGTCCATTATCTGATAAACTATCCGATGCTGAATATTTATTCGACGTGAATATGCACCTGCTAAATCACCTATTAATTTTTCATAAGGTGGTGGAACTTGGTATGGATTTTCGCGAAGAATATTTATCAATGCTTCAACTTTTTGCTTAAGACCGGAAGAGGATATTTTCTTTGCGTCTTTTTGAGCTTGTTTTGTAAAAACAACTCGCCAGTTCACCACTCGATTTCCTCTTTGCAGTCCTCAATTGGAGTTGACAAGCCATCTTGAATAGATTCTCGCATTCCTGGTAAATTTAGTAAATAAATAGTTTCTTGAATGGCACGCCAGTCATTTTCCGAGATAAGAACTGCGTTTCCTCGTTTACCGGTGATTACAATTGGCTCGTGTGTCATGGACGTCTCGTCTATAAGTCGGTATAATTTTGTTCTTGCTTCAGTTGCAGATAATGTTGGCATGGTACACCTCAATAGTTTTTCTTATAAGGTACGTTATTACGTACGTATTGTCAAGCTTTTATTTCATTTAGAACATTAGATATTGATTCGCTGCGAAAGAATTTCAGCTTTTAGAAAAAATGAATATAAACAAGATCTGTGCAGCGATTATTTGACCGCATAATAACCTCACCCTTTCCAATAGCATATCCAATAAATATTCAACAAAAATATTATTGGATTTCGTTCAACTCCATATCCTTATTCCTGAAGCAACTGACAAGGGACAACTGACTATTGACATTGAGCGGTTACGCTCAATTGGAGTTATGCTTCTCCCAGTACTTTAAGGGACAATTTATCAACAAGATCCTTAACCTTTTCTTTATATGCAAGCATATGTGGTGCTGATAGATGTGCCTGTAAATCCTCTAAACTATCCCACTTCTCGATTATGGTGACAACACGATTATTCAACTCCTGGGGAGGTAAACCTGTAGGAACGTCAATGGTTGGCACATACTCTATACATCCCTTCTCTTCAAGAACCTTTGGAATATTAGATTTGAAAATCTTGATAAATTCCGACAATCTACCTTCTTTAATGTGTATTGATGCAATTACGTTTATCATTTCTTGATTTCCTTAATAGCTTCGCTTTGCGTTATCACCTGCCCAAAGGCGCAGAGCGAAACGACGCAGCTTTGGGCAGTCCGAGTTAACACGATTATTATATTGCATATTCTACTGCCTTTGCGGCATGGATGGCAGTCGTATCATACAGTTTCACATGGGTATCGGTTTGATTCACCAGCATACCAATTTCTGTACAACCCAGTATCACTGCTTCTGCCCCCTGACTGGATAAGTGCTCGATAATTCGAAGGTACTCTGCTTTAGAGCTTTCAATCGTTTGACCTAAACAAAGTTCCTGATAAATCACATGATGAACAATATCTCTATCCGCATCATTAGGGACAAGAACCTTTAATCCATATTCCTTGGTCAAGCGCCCTTTGTAAAAATCATGCTCCATGGTGAACGCCGTACCCAATAGGCCGACCGTTTTAATGCCCTTATTAACCAGAAGCTCTGCGGTTGCATCGGCAATATGCAGCAAAGGAATTTGCACAGCCTTTTCTATCTCAGGCGCTACTTTGTGCATGGTATTTGTGCAAATGAGTAAAAAATCAGCACCAGCGGCCTGGATGCATAAAGCTGCTTCTGATAGAATATTTGCCGTGCCTTCCCAATCGCCTTGGTGTTGCAGTTTCTCGATAGGATCAAAGTCCACACTGTAAAGAATAATCTTTGCCGAGTGCAAACCCCCAAGAGATTTTTTTACACCCTCATTAATCGCACGGTAATACCCAACCGTACTCTCCCAGCTCATACCACCTAAAAGACCGATAGTTTTCATGTTGCTCCGTTATAGTTTTAATTGGTTTCCCATATCGATTTACCAAGGATGTCCTTGAACTTGCACGTGCTCCACATCTCCGGCAGCTCACCGACATGGCCATCCCTATTCGATTCAACTTGACAAGTTCATGCAATCATCTGTATTAAATACTATTCACAAACTTCCTGTTTTAGCAAAACAATTCGGGGTTAAAGGAGATTACTATGAAAAAAGACGATCTTACTCAGGTGAAAAACATCGGTCCTTCGCGCATGAAATTGCTCAACGCCTCTGGGATCACCACCATCAAGCAACTTGATGAAACGCCACTGGAAAAACTTACACAGATAGAATCCATCGGTGTAAATTATGCAAAACTAATTAAGGATTCTGTGACTGAATATTATGGGAAAAAACCTGAAAAGTTAACCGTAACGACCACCTCCGGCAAAGAAAAGAAAGTCGTGGACATCAACCGAAATTTACGCAAACGAATTAAAGCTCTTAATAAGCGTTTAAAGCAGGCGAGGGAAGATTTAAAGCCCTTGGGGAAAAAGAAATATCTTAAAGCATATATAGATTTTAAAAAAAGATCCAATACACTCAAGTCCCGGCTTAAGGATCTGGATCAAATAGAGGGCGGCCTTTCCCAAAAGGTTAAGAATAAAACCATCAAAAATGTCGATGCTCTGAATTTAACTTTGAAAAAGGCAGGGAAAAAGCCGAAAAAGAAAAATTATAAAAAATTAACCCAGGGAATTAAGTCGTTTTCTAAAATGTTAAGGGACCCATCTTCTTAAATATCGGTAATGTTTCGGGTGTGGTTGTTCCTGCCTGAAATTTATTTAAAAATGTTTCGAACGGGAAAAAATTAAATTAATTGGAGTTGCCATGAAACCCACGGAGCAAAAAAAAAATAAGAAAACGAATTCAGAAAAGAGAGTGGCAGGTTCGAAGGCGCAGATCAGAGATGTGGTGCAGAAATTAGAATCGAGAATTAAATCCGGCACTCCTGATAAACGGATTCGCAAAATACTGAAGGTTTTAAAAAAGAAAGATAAAGAAGAAATAGTCCAGGCGGTATTAGAGAAATATTACAATTCAGAAGAGTTGAAACCCTACCAGGCGGAACTTATAAAGATGCAGCGTCATCTAGAGAAAACCAAAAAGAAAATGGTTATTCTTTTCGATGGCAGAGATGCCTCCGGAAAAGGCGGAACAATCCGGCGTATTGTCCGGTATATGAATGAAAAAAGGTATCGTGTGGTTGCCCTGGGCAAACCGAGTGAACAACAGAAAACAGAGCTTCATATCAAACGATATATCGAACACTTCCCCCATGCCGGCGAGATCGTTTTGTTTGACAGAAGCTGGTACAACCGGGCCATGGTTGAACCTGTGATGGGGTTTTGCACTTCTGGCCAATATAGACGATTCATGAAAAAAGTCGTAATCTATGAAAATAATTTCATCGAAGATGCCGGCCGGACCATCCTGCTCAAGCTCTATTTTTCAGTGACTAAAGAAGAACAGGTCAGACGATTTAAGAGAAGGAAAAATGATCCGTTAAGACAGTGGAAGCTTTCCGAAGTGGACTTGCAGGCCCAGGAATTATGGGACGATTTTACCGAAAAAAAATATATACTATTGAAAAAGACGCATAAAAAAAAGTCGCCCTGGTATATCATCCGATCCGACGATAAGCATCTGGCCAGACGTGAAACCATGAAGGTGATCCTCAATGCTGTGCGCTACAAAGGCAGAAGCCGCAAACTGAATTTTACCCCGGATCCGGATATTGTTATTCCTGGGGATAAGGAACTAAAATTAATGAGAAAACAGCAAAAAAAATACGGCAAATCTCTGGCATGACCCACAAGGAAGGACAAATGTCGAATGACCAATGATTGAATATTGACGATTGAATATTGACTATTTAAAGTATGCCTTCAGCGGATCAATTAAAAAAACGATCATAAAAATGACAGAGCGAAGTGACATCCGCAAATATTCAATTTTCAATAGTCAATTCCGGACCAAAGGGGGAAAATATGGCAAAAGAAACGAAAAAAAAATCCAAAGGTGTAAATCGGAAAAAAGCGAAGCCTATTTCGGTTAAGGAAAAGGATTCATCCAAGGCAAAAAAGAAAATAAATGAAAAAGTCAAAAAGAAATCCAAAAAGAAAAAGACGAAATTATCCGAACACACCGCCTTTAAGAATAAAGATAAGAAAAAAAAGAAAAGTCGTAAGTCCGTTTGGGTAAAAGAATTTACCCTCAAATATGAACAGGAGTTGCACAAGCTGCAGATTGAACTTTTAAAAATGCAAAAACATGTCCGGTCTGAAGGGTTGCGCATATTGGCGTTATTCGAGGGGCGTGATGCCGCGGGCAAGGGTGGTACTATTAAAAGGATTATTGAGCATTTGAATCCACGGGGTGCCCGGGTGGTGGCGCTTGTCGCACCCGACGACACGGAACAGACCCAATGGTATTTTCAAAGATATATTCAACACCTCCCTTCGGCCGGAGAAATCGTACTTTTCGACCGCAGCTGGTATAATCGCGCCATGGTTGAACCTGTTATGGATTTTTGCACCGATGAGCAAAACAAACGGTTTTTAAAAGATGTGCCCATGCTGGAAGAGATGCTGGTGAAAGACGGCATTATTTTATTCAAATTTTTCTTCTCTGTTTCCAAAGATGAGCAGTTAAAGCGATTTGACTCGAGAGAGACGGATCTGCTAAAACAGTATAAAATCTCTCCGGTTGACAGAATGGCTCAGGAAATGTGGGATGATTATACGGTGAGAAAGTTTCAGATGCTCAACGAAACAAACCGGACGATATCCCGCTGGACAATCATTCGCTCGGATAATAAGAAATTGGCGAGACTCAACTGCATAAAGCATATTTTATCAAAGATAAAGTATGAAGGTAGAATCTCTAAAAAGGAACTTAAAACCGACCCTGACATTTTGGTAACAGGCATTGACGAAATTAGATATATGGAAGAACACCTGTTGGATCCTTATGTATTACCCGGATAACGATGTCTCGGAATTTCTACGATTCAGAAGAGTGATTTAAATCAAAGGAGAACGAGGAGGATAAAATGGCTGTTCAAGTGATAATTAAACGCAAATTAAAGGTCGATAATCCAGAAGAATTAATGCCGCTTCTCACCAAATTACGCACCCGGGCGAAAGATCAACCCGGCTATATGTCAGGCGAGACATTAAGAAGTCTCGATAATCCCGAAGATTACCTGGTTTTCAGCAAATGGGAGACGGCTGACGACTGGAAGAAATGGTTTAACAGCAAAGAAAGAAGGGCTATTCAGGGTGAAGTGGATTCGCTGATCGGAGAAAAAACTTTTTACGAAATTTTTGAGCCCGTAAGTCATTGACGGACGGCCGTCTTAATAGAAAGACCTTTGAAAAAGGCTAAGTTTTCAAAGGTCTCGTGGCATCGATTCAGGGCCGGATATTCATTCTATTTCTTTGCCTTGCTTTTTTTCCCCTTTTTCCCTTTTTTCTTCCCTTTGCCTTTTTTTTCTTTCTTTTTTGCCTTTTTCTTGGCTTTTTGTTTCTTTTTTTCTTTTTTCTTAGCTTTTTGTTTCTTTTTTGCCTTTTTCTTGGCTTTTTCTTCTTCACCCTCTTCTTCCTTGGCTTCTTCTTTCTTTTCTTTCTCTTCTGCCATGGTGTCCTCCTCCTTTTTTAGATTATTTAACCAGGGTTTACCCTGGGAATCAAGAAGCATGCTTCTTGGGAAACTCAAAAAATTTTATTTTACCGCAGTGTTCAAAAACTTTTGTCCATGATGAGATGTCTAAATCCACGCAAAATGCGCCGCAGGTCGGAATATTACTGATCGGCTTGCCACCAAAATAATTGGCTAAATCGGTTAATGCCGGATTATGGCCGACGACCATCACCTTATTTACGGTATCGTCTATTTGTTCAATAAAATGTATTAAAGCATTTGCACTGACTTCATAAATGGCTTCACTGTATCGAATTTTATCGAGAGGATATTTGATCTTACCGGCAATGATCCTTGCTGTCATGGCGGCTCTATTTGCCGGGCTGGATATTACGAGGTCGGGTGTCACCTTTAATTTTTTAAGTATTTTTCCCATAAGCGGAGCACTCTTGCGGCCGCGCTTGTTCAGGGGTCTTTCAAAATCATCCAGGTGAGGATATTTCCAACTTGATTTGGCATGTCTGACCAGATAGAGGGTTTTCATGTGTCTCACTTTTCCATTATATCGTACTTATGGCGGATGAGGGAAAAGTTTTACAGAATGATAATATGCTACTTTAATTCAGCGGGTTTATGCAACCATTTTTTTTTATCCGCCACTCGGCCGCATTTTTTGCATACGAATGTCGGATTTTTTACGATATCTATAAATTCATCAAAATTTTTAGCTATACCCGCTTCCTTCCATTTGCAAAGCCGTTTTACCTTTTTTGCCATTTTGTCCTCCTTTATAAAAAAATCCACCCATCAGGATTTAAACTGTTGAGGATCAGAGCTCGGTCAAAAATACACTACCATGTGGATTGTGCATGCACAAGCAGAGGACTTTGATCAAAACCAATTTGCATAAGGATTTTTTATCAGGTTGGAATTGAAATAACGCGGGTCCCCGGTTACCTCTTCCCTTACCCAATCGGGCTTAGGAAACTCTTGATCTTCGCTCTCCAGTTCCACTTCAGCAACGATTAATCCCTGGTTTTCCCTAAAAAATTCATCAACTTCCCAAACAAAGCCTCCTTCCTGCACTTTATAACGGGTTTTTTCAATCAGCGGTTTCTCACAAATTTCCAGTAGTTCATCGGCATCCTGGAGGGGAATTTCATATTCAAATTCCATGCGGGACGCTCCAATTGCAATTCCCTTGATCGTCAGGTAGGCTTTGCTTTCCATGGTGCGCACCCGCACATTTCTTTCTTTCGCGCTGTTTAAATAACCCTGGCAGTACCTGGTTCCTTTTACATTACGCCAGGGTCCTTCTTTGACCAAAAATTTTCTTTCGATCTCTTTGCCCATCACATCCTCACAATATGATTTTTTGTAAAAGTTCAGGCACTAAGATGCTTAGATAATTCAAAATTACTTACAAAAAGGAAAACCGGCATCTGATTTTTTTAGGAATGAATTCTTCCCTTTCATATATTGTTTTGAAACTATTATCTTTTCTTTGTGACTTGGTGCCTTTGTTACGAAACTGTTATGATCTTCCTTATTTCCGTCTCACAGGAGAAAGTATGGTTTCTTGAACTTTGTCCCATAGGTTTTGATATGATTTTGATGCCGCTGATGATGGTGCGAAGGCCACAACCGGTTCTCGGTAAATTCCCATTTTTTCGATCTGCGCCAAATAAGGAATATAGCTTTGTAAAACACCATCAAACTCCTTTAACACGGACGTAATGAGGTCATGGTGCATTTTTTTGTGCCGATCGACCATCGAAAAAAAGGTGTAAATCTTACCTGTCTTATAATTATTCTTTTCGCAAAAAGACAGTAATTGTCTATAAGTTCGCACGGACAGTATTGTTGGAATCAGTGGAACCAGGGTGTAATCTACAGCGTTGAGTATATTCTCAGCCAGAATGCTGATGGTAACCGGACAGTCAAGAATAATTAAATCATATCGATCTTTAAAAGGTTTTAGAATTTTTTTCAACCGCTGTTTTGAATGCCTCAGTTTAGCGAAAGTGGCATCTAAATTGCGTAGAGAGAAGTCTGCCGGCAGCAGATCCAGGTTTTCATAATCAGTACCTTTAATACTCTTATAAAGATGCTTTCCTCCTTTGATGAACCCCTTGGTCCGGGACTTAAGTTTAGGCTTTACCCGAAAATAGTAGGTTGCGGAACTTTGAGGATCCAGATCGCAGATTAGGGTTTTAGCACCTGCCTGCGCTGCCAGATAGGACAAGTTTACTGCTGTCGCGGTCTTGCCCACCCCGCCTTTATTGCTGTAAAGTGCCAGCGTTGCCATAAAGTACCTCTTATGATTTTGAGACCTTTGAAAAACACTCCCTTTCGAAGTCTGCGCTTATCTGCCCAATTTCTGTGTCAGGCTCAAATTTTAATCCTCGAAATATTCCATATATTCCTGCGGTTAAAATTTTCGCTTTCCTTGAACTTGAACAGATAAGCGCAGACTTCGAAATTGAGCATTTTTCAAAGGTCTCATTTCGAGGCGAAAAGCTCTCGGAATAACTTCCTGTTTGCAGGCGATGCAAAACCTGTGAAAGTTTTTGCGAATGCATCTTTAACTGTCTGTCTTTCTCTATCTAACGTTCCAATCAGGCTGCCAATTGCCACCAGTGTTTTTTTTAACTGGTGATGGGTTGCGGGCAATTTTTTGGTAATATTAAAAAGATATTCTTCCTGAACACAAAGGTCGTTAAAGTACCCTAAATTGTCTTGTAGTTTCTTCAATTGCTCAATCAAAACATTAATTTTTTTGCGAGGAAACAGGCTGGAAAAAAACTCCATCAAATATCGCAATTTCTTACATTGAATTCTCAGGGCATGCAGCATCTCGTCTTCTGTGTTCTCTATGATCAGGTTGCCGGCCTTTACAACACCCCGGTATTTCATATAGATTCTTTTCCGCGCCAAATAAATTACCGACAGATTGGCATTAGCTGCCGTTTTAGAATCCTTTCTCGGTTCATTTAAAAAGGCTTCCCAATCATTTAATATTTTTACATATTTCTTAGACCTCAAACCGTTAAGGACGTTCTGTAATGCCTTTGATCGTTTTTGCCGTAAATATTCAAACAAAGGATCAATGTCATTTTGCAAGACAGAAGGGAGCATTGCTTTGTAGGTATCCTCCTTGAGGAGATAGACATCTAAATCCCGCAACTGGTTAGAAAGTTCACCCACAAAAGCAAAATCTTTCTTAAAGCGGTTGGTCGTCCCCATCGGAAACACATTTTTAATCTGCCCCAAAGCCGAACGGGTGCGGCGAATGGCAACTCGGAAATCATGCAGGAATTCCGTGTCCAGGTCTTTTTCAATGTTGACTTCGTTAATCCTCATTATTTGTAACAAAAAGTGCAAAATCACTTTCGTAGCATCATCAGAGCGCGTATCAGGGTCGAGTTGAATATTTAATTTTGCAGAATAGCTGCCCGGTTTTTTATCAACGACCTCCAGCGCATTAAAATAGACGTCTTCCTTTTTGCTGATTGTAAATCCTGCTTCCTTGAATTGTTTTGCCAAATTTTGAGAATGTTTTGAGTATCCTTTAACTGGTTTCAACCATAAATAAGTAGTCAAGGCCAACGCATCTTTTTCACGAGACGTTAGAATCTCTTCATAGGCTAATCGTGCCACTGTTTTTTCGCCCTGATTCAAAATACGATAAGTCGTTGACCGGCAATGCACTTCAACAAGTTTTAAAAGTGCTCGCATTTTTATAATCAGCACCAGCTGTTTCTTCAATTTACTATCGGGAAAATCCCATATAAAAACGGGTAACGATTTGATTTCAATGGTATGTATAATTTCGCTTTTCGCCAGTTTGCGCAAAAACAACTTGTTGCCGGATTGATACAAAACAAGTGATTTATTAAATAGACGCCAGTCAAACGTATCATAAATGGCAAAACTCTCAGAAATAGCCGACTCTTTTTTGATCGCATATGGGCCGGCCAATTCGCTGATCAGTTGCTGCTGCTTATACCCGTCCGGTAAATTGAATTTCAAATTATTGCGCATGATTTGATTCTCTATCTTTATCATTCTTTGCTGCAACTGCGTTCCCCGTGACACCTGACATCCGAAACCTAACCTGCCACAGGCAGAAAAAGAGAAATAAAAAGGGGATTTAAGTTAAAAGTTATGCTATGGGGAATTTTCACTATCCCAGGCCAAGCAGTTGTCGTTTTCGAAAATCAGCAAAGTATGCCCCCGCTTCAGTTTCGGGCCCTCTATTTTTCTATGTAATTAATCAGAGCTTCCAGATAGCGTGATTTCACCTGCTGACTTGCAAGGGCCTGTTTGAACGGCGGAAGTTTCAGAATGACGCCTAAAACTCCGGCCATGGCTCGATGACTCCATAAGACCCGATTGTCAAAAATTAGATCCTGCAACTTACCCCGTTCAATAGCCATCACCACCGCCCTGTGTGTTCCATTCAAAGGGGTAATAACTCTGCCCGGTCGTGATTTTAAGTGAATACTGCCCTCTGAGCAAGTCCTAACGCAAACACCGCATCCCAAACAGATATCTTCATTCAACTTGGCCACTTTCATTTTGGGTTTGACCGGATTGTTTGATGAGACCAATGTCATTGCTTCTACCGGGCAGACAGCCACACACTTGCCGCATCCGTTGCAATCAGATTCGGTCACAACCGGGATAAAGTTGGTTGTATGGACGGGGTTCATTATTGCAAAACGCCGGGCCGCGATCATCGCTTCGCAGCAACACCCACAACAGTTGCAAATGAAATTTACTTGCTGTCTTACATTTTCACCGAACTGAACCAGGTTGTTTTCATAAGCCACTTGCAATAAATCAAGGCATTCGTCCTTCTCTACTGAACGGGCGCAGCCGTGCTTAATAAGCGATCCGGCTGTGCTGTTAAATGTCATGCATATTTCCTGCGGTGCTTTGCAGGCTCTGCCCAGGTGCTGCATCTTATGACGGCAGTAACAAATCCCAACACCCCGATGAGTCGCACTTTTTATGACTTCGGTCGCCCGCTCATAATCCAGAACATGCAGTGCATTTTCTTCGGACAAGGCAGGTTCATGGACAAAGGTACGCCCCAACTGAGTTTGACCCTGAGTGAATAGCTCTTTGATGAAATCTTCTTCCACATTTAAGTATTCATAAAACAGTTCGCTTAATACCTTCTGATCAATGTCATCCCGCACACGCATTAAGGAGAACTCGAAAAAACCCGCCATCGGAGGCGGCAGAACATAAACGGACTCCCCATTTTGTTC